>Ga0209204_1000037_pt1 | contig 143679 bp, 131 predicted proteins | sample AD_JPNMR2_MetaG_FD_184425 | JGI IMG/M metagenome (GOLD analysis project Ga0209204, IMG submission 184425) | Active sludge microbial communities of municipal wastewater-treating anaerobic digesters from Japan - AD_JPNMR2_MetaG (SPAdes) (version 2) | ecosystem: Engineered > Bioreactor >...
CAAGCAAGCAAGCAAGCAAGCAAGCAAGCAAGCAAGCAAGCAAGCACTTAAAAAATTTTTCTTCTTTCTCATTTCTAAAAATCTTATTCTTTTTAAGTTTAATCACATTATCTTATTTTGATGTGGGGGCTTTATTTTTTATGAACCATATTTTTTATAAATTAAAAAATTTAAAAGGGGGTGATATAGTTTTTATTTTTTAAAAATTTAAGAAAAAAGAAAATAATTAAATCGATAAAATGGAAACTATACCTATTTTATTTGTTTCTGTTTTATCCATTAAATATTATTATCAGGAGGTAATATTATGGAAAAAAAGATTTTAGAAAATCCGGATGAAAAAAAGGTTCAAACAACAATGCAAAATGGTAAGATTGAAAATGAAAAAGGATTAATGAAAGTAATTGGTACAGAAGATAATGCAGTCAAACGAGCAGAAGCGAAAAAAATAGCAAGTCAGAAAGCAAAAGCAAGGACATTAGCAAGACAACAACAAATTGCAGAACGAATAGCAGCAGCAACAGAACAATTATCATCAATGATAGAACAAAGTAGCGGGGCCGCCCAGGAATTAGCACATGCAATGGAAGAAGTAACATCAGGTGCAGAAGAAGCATCATCAAATGCAGATGAGACAAGAGCAGCAATAAATGAAATAGCAAAGGCAGCAGTCAGAGCATCAGAAAATGCAGAAATATCATTAAACAAAGTAAGAAATTTACAACAACTAAATAAAACGACAACACAGGAAATAGACCAGTTAATAATAGGAGTAAATAAAGCAGCACAGGCAAATATAGAATCAGCAAAAATAATAGCAGAATTAGAAAAACAGGCAGAGCAAATAAGTGAAATAGTAAAAGCAGTAGTAGGTATAGCAGACCAGACAAATTTACTTGCATTAAATGCAGCAATCGAAGCAGCAAGAGCAGGTGAGCATGGTAAAGGTTTTGCTGTTGTAGCGGATGAAGTGCGAAATCTTGCAGAATTAAGTGAAAAAAGTGCCCGTGAAATAACGACAGTAATATCAGATATCCAGCAGCAGGTAAAAGTAGTTGCAGGTGAAATACAGTCAGCAGCAGAAAAAGCAAAAGAAGAAGTAGAAAAAGCAAAAGTAATTACAGAAGACTTAAAAACAATAGAGCAAGATATGCGAGTAATAGAAGAAGGTTCAGCAGAAATAAATAAACGAAGTGGAGAAATGAGTAAAGGCGCAGATGAGTTTTTAAAATTAGCAGAGCAAATAGCAAGTGCAGCAGAGGAACAATCAAGTGCTTGTGAAGAAGCAACAAAATCAGTTCAGGAGCAGGTAAAAGCATACAATGAAATAAGCAGTGCAGCAAATAATTTAGCAGATATGGCAGATACATTAAAACATTCGACTGACGCACAGAAATCAGCAGAAGAATTAGCAGCAGTGGCAGAAGAATTATCATCAAACATAGAAGAAGCAAATGCAGCATCAGGACAGATATATAAAGCAATAGAACAAATAAATTCAGGTGCAAAAATGCAGGAAGAAGTAGCAAAAAAAGCAGTTACATTAAGTGATAAATTAACAGGCGAAGCAACAGTAATAGGCGAGAAATCAAAACTCTCAGAAGAAAAAATAAAATTATTAAAAGAATTATTAGCAAAGAATAAAGTAAATGTAGATAATATGATAACAAATATAGGTAATTCAGCAAAATCATCAATTCAATCAGCGAAGAACATATTAGAATTAGAAGCCAGGACAAGAATGATAGATAAAATAGTAGATGCAATAACAAATGTAACGATACAAACAAATATGCTTGCAGTAAATGGTTCAATCGAAGCTGCGCGTGCGGGCGAATTTGGTAGAGGATTTTCAGTAGTTGCAGCAGACATAAGGACACTTGCAACAGATTCAGCAGAAAATGCAGGCAAGATAAAAGATATGGTGCGAGCAATACAATTACAAATAACACGAGCATCAGCAGATATTGAAGCAGTTGGTAAAGCATCAGCAGCGCAGGTAGAAGAAGCAAAAAAAGTAACAGATTCATTAAATATAGTAGAGAAAGAAATAGAAGAAGTTTTAAAGAGTTCAGTAGAAATAGTAAATATGTCAAGTGAAGCATTAAAATCAATGGAAGAAGCAAAGAATGCAATAGACCAGATAGCAACAGCAGCAAAACAAGCATTAAAAGCTACCTCCGAAGCACAGCAAGCAGCAGAAGAAGGCAAGAAAGCATTAGAGCAAATACAGGAAGCAACAGAAGATATATCATCACAGGCAGATGAAATGCAAAATATGGGTGCTTAATAAAATTAGCAATTTTTTAAAATTTTAAAAGGAGGTAAAAAATGGAATGGAAACAATTACTGAAAATAAAAATAAAGAAATAAATCTCTCAGAATCACAACTTGTAACATTTAATTTAAGTGATATAGAATTTGGTGTTGAGATAAACAAAGTAAAAGAAATAGTTCGAATACCTGGTGTTACAAAGATACCAAATGCTCCAACATTTATTGAAGGTATCTCAAATTTAAGAGGCGGTGTTTTACCATTAATAAACACGCGTATTCGTTTTGGTTTAGAACCAGCCCCAATAACAGAAGTTACCAGAATCCTTGTATTAGATGTTTGTGGTTCTGCTATTGGTATGATTGTTGATTCTGTTAAAGAAGTTTTAAGAGTTGATAATAGCATAATAGAAAAAGCTCCAAAAGTAGTAAAAGGCATACAATCAGATTTTTTAGAAGGAGTGATAAAATTAAATAAAGGTGAGCGTCTAATTTTAACTATAAATGTTGAAAAAAGTTGTATGCTCGAAAGTGAGGTAAAAGTAAAAGAGAGCAAAGAATTTGCAGCAGTAAAAATGGCTGAACATAAAATAAAAGAAGAAAAAATTGAGGAAGAGTTAATAGTAACATTTTTATTAGAGAAAGAAGAGTTTGGTTTTTTTGTTGATTCAGTAAATGAAATTATTCGAGTCCCAGAAATAACGAAAGTTCCAGGAGCACCAAATTATGTTAATGGTATAATTTCGTTACGAAATGAAATTTTACCTGTTGTTGATTTAAGAGTATTTTTAGGGCTTGCTACAAAAGAATATTCTGATTCTACAAGAATTATAGTTTTTACAATAAATAATGTAAAAATAGGGCTAATAGTAGATAAAGTAAATGAAGTAATAAGAATAACAAAAAGTATAATAGAACCACCACCTGCAATTTTAAGTGGCCGCGAGCGAAAACAATTAAAAGGATTAGCAAAATTAAAAGAAGGCAAAAGGATAATAATGATATTTGATTCACAAAATTTATTTGAGGAGGCTGAAATAAGTGAAATGGGTAAAATAGTTGAGAGTAATGTTAAAGAGAATGAAAAAGTAAAAGAAGAAATAAGCGGTATGATAGAAGAAGAACAATTAGTAACATTTAGATTAGCGAATGAAGAATATGGAATAAATATAAAACAGGTACAGGAAATAAATAGAATGCAGTCAATAGTTCATGTGCCAAATGCTCCATCTTTTATTGAGGGTGTGGCAAATTTGCGTGGTAATGTAATACCAGTAATTTCATTAAGAAAGCGGTTCTCAATCGGCAAAAAAGAATTTGATGATAAGACAAGATTAGTTATAGTAGAGATACAGAACAATAAAACAGCCTTAATTGTTGATTCAGTATCAGAAGTATTACGCGTACCGAAAAAAGATATTGAACCCGCACCAGCAATAATATCATCAGCAATAGAGCGAGAATTTATCGGTGGAATATGTAAATTACAGCAAGGAAAAAGAATGATAATATTATTAAATCTTGATAAATTATTAACAGAAACAGAAAAAAAAGAATTAAGTTTATTAGATGAGATAGAAAAAGAATTGCAAGAAAAAGATGGTGATTTATTAAAAAAAGAGAATAAAAAAAAAGAAAAAAAAGTTAAGTAATGAATAAAGTGAAGAGAGCATAGAGGATAAAATAAATTATTCCGGTATTATTGTTGAGATAAAGTGAATTTATTTAGTAAGTTGATATTTTGTTCGATAAAAAAAGGAAATAAAAATTTTATATTCGAAACAAAATGATTTGTAATGGTAGGAGTAAAATTTTTTTTGATATTATATAAAAAAGTGGAGGTATAAAATTTTTATTTTATGACAGACGAAAATTATAATTTAGTTATTATAGATGATGAAGAAGCAAATTTAAAAGTGTTAAACCTTTATATAGCAAAATTAAAAGTATTTGATAAAATTTATTCATATAGCACACCACAAGCATTTTTATCAGATATTGAAAAAGATAAAAACAAGAATTTTGATGCTATCTTATGTGATTATTATTTACCAATGATGACAGGTCTTGAATTACTCGAAAAATTAAATAATATGAATATAGAATGTGAATTTATTATTATGACAGCCTCATCTGAATTAGAAATAGCAATAAAAGCATTACAATTAAGAGCATCTAATTTTATTACCAAACCTATAAATTTTCAGATACTATCACTTTACTTAAACAAATCTTTCGAGACAATAAGAAAAAGAAACGAAAAGAAAAGATTAGAAGAATTAATATATTTACAATCAGAAAAAATGAATGTTCTTGGGCATTTAGTAAATGGTTTTATTCATGATATTAGAAATCCAATTTCATATATAAAAGGTAACTGTGATAATTTAGTAGTAACATTTAATATTATTAAGGAAGCATTAAATTTTTATGTTAATAATAATTCAAATACTGAGGAACAGATAAAGAAAAAAATAAATTTAATTGTAGAAAATTATCCTAATTTAATTCAGTCAATGAAAGAGGGCAGTGATAAAATATTAGCATTATTAAATTATTTTCATAAATTTATTTTTTCACCAGAACTTGAAGAAAATGTTGATGTAATAAAAGTAATAGAAAGGTGTATTGATTTAATCAAATTTTTAAAAATGAAAAATATAAAATTAGAATTAAATAATAGATTAAAAGAAGAAGAGAGAATAATAAAAGGCAATTTTTCAAATCTACAAATGATAATATTAAATATTTTAAAAAATGCTTATGAAGCATTAGAATATAGCAAAGACCCAAAAATAATAATAAATATAAGTAAGGAAGATAGTAAAATAATAATAGAAATAATAGATAATGGTCCGGGAATAAAAAAAGAGATATTAGAAAATTTATTTAAAAATATTATAAGCACAAAAGGCAAGAAGGGAAGTGGTATAGGTTTATATATTACAAAAAAAATAATAGAAGATAAATTTAAAGGTTCAATAGAAATATTAAGTGAAGAAGGAGCAGGAACAACGATAAAAATTGCATTGCCATTAAATAAATAAATATAGCAAAATTTTTATAAAAAATTATTTAACATAATAAAAAAAATACCCTATCAAAAAGAGGCAATTGTTGGAGGTTAATAAAAATGAATGTCTTAATAGTAGATGATGATAAGAATATATTAGAAATGCTGAAAAATGCATTTTTATTTAATACTGACTATAATGTGATAGTAATGACAAATCCAATTGAGGCTTTTGATTATTGTTGTAAAGAGAAAGTGGATGTATTAATAACTGATTTAATGATGCCAGAAATGAATGGAATTGATTTGATAAAAAAAGTAAAAGAACGAAATGGAATAATACAAATAATAGCAATAACTGGTTATGCAAGATTGAATTTAGTTACATCAGCATTACGGCGTGGTGCATTTGAAATTTTTTTAAAACCTTTTAGTGATGTAAATGTATTAATTGATTGTGTTCGTGATATAGAAAAAAGAATAGCACGATGGAAAGTAATAATTGCAGAAATAATATCTAAAGAACAAAAAGGTGAATAAATAATGAGTGAGAAAAAAATAAAAGAAGTAGATAAACAGATATTTCAAGAGTTTTTAAGTGAATGTGATGAATATATAACAAATTTAGAAAACTTATTATCATCAATTGAAATAGATAAAATTGATGATAGTATATTAAATACATTGATGCGGATATTCCATTCTTTAAAAGGCACATCAGGTTTTGTTGGTTTATTGAATCTCTCAGAATTAACACATAATCTTGAAGATTTAATTGTTCAGATAAAACAAAATAAAATTGAGTTAAGTGAAGAAATAATAGATGAAATTATAAAAGGAATAGATTTTATAAAAGCAATAAAAAGCCGTGCATCATTAATTATTGAGGAAAATATTTTATTAGAACCTGAAATTAAATATATAAACGAAATAAAAGAACTAATCAGCGGTAAAGAAGAAATTGATTTAAATAGTTTTAAAATGGAATTATCATTACTATTAAATAATATAGATAAATTACCAGTTGATTTTCAAAAAGACCATATAAACCAGATAATTAATCAAATAAAAAAATTAAATAAAGATATAGAATTATTTCAAAAAGGCGAAATATTAGAAGTTGAGGTAAATGAAGAGTATATAAAAGATAGTAGATTTTATATAGGTGATAAAGAGATAACAGAAGAAATAAAAAATTTATATAGTATATTTACAAAAGCAAAGAAAACAGGTGGTGGTAATGAATTATGTAAAGAATTTAAAAATAATATTGAACAAATAGAAAGAAAAATAGAAAAAGATAAAGTAGAAGAAGAAATAATAAAAGCAATAATAAAAATAAAAGAAGACATAAATTTATTAAAAAATTTAGATAGTGAAATAATAAATTTTTTTGGAAATCAAATAGATAGTAATTTAAAAAGAATAATAACAAAAACAACGCAAAAAGAAAGCAAAAAAGAAGAAGTAAAAGAAATAAAAAAAGTTGAAGAAGAAAAACCAAGACAGGAATTAGAAAGTATAAAATATGTAAAAATAGAGCAGGATAAAATTGATGAATTTATGTTTAATATTGGTTCAATAATAATAAAATCAGATTCATTAAATTATTTTTATAGTATCTTACAGCGACGAAAAAAATTTGAGCAAAATGAAATAAATAGTTTTCGTGAAAATATATTTGAACTAAATAAAATGATAGCGAGTTTGCAAAAGAATTTACTTGAAATCAGAAAAATGCCTGTTATTAATTTATTTAATAAATTTCATAGATTAGTTCGTGATGTAACAAAAAAATTAAATAAGAAAGTAAAATTAGAGATAATAGGTGAAAATGTTCAGGTTGATTCATCAGTATTAAATGAATTAGAAGCACCATTAACACATATAATAAGAAATTCATTAGACCATGGCATTGAATTACCAGAAGAACGAAAACAAAAAGGAAAATCAGAAACAGGGAAAATAATATTAAAAGCAGAAATAAACGAAGGGAATTTTTTATTAACTATAATTGATGATGGTAAAGGAATTGATGCAGAAAAAATAAAAATGAAAGCAATAGAAAAAGGATTAGTTAAGAAAGAAGCAGCAGAAAAATTAAGTGAAAATGAGATATTAAATTTTATTTTTTTACCTGGTTTTTCAACAGCAGAAATTGTTTCTGATGTTTCAGGTCGTGGTGTGGGTATGGATGTCGTGAAAACAACATTAACTAAATTAAATGGAAAATATCAAATAAAATCAACAAAAGATGTAGGAACAATAATAGAGTTAATAATACCACAAATAGGAACACTTATAACAAAAGAATCAGTAATAATTCAAATAAATCAAAATAAGTATGCAATATTAAGTGATGATGTTAATTATATAATAAAAATAAAACCAGATAGTTTTTACAGATTTAAGGAGAAAAAAATAATATCAATAAAAAATCAAGTAATTCCATTTTTTTATCTTGCACAATTATTAAATGAAAAAAATAATACAGAATTAAAAGAAGAGATACCTGTGCTAATAGTAAGAACAAAATATGGCCAACTGGCAATTGGAGTTGATAAAATATTAAATTTTCAAACAATAGTAATAAAAGAATTTGAACATAAAGTTTTTAAATTGTATGCAAATGATTTTCAAAATTATACGATTTTAGGTAATGGCGAAATTATATTAATTTTATCTGCTGAAACATTATTTTTACTTTCTAAAAAAATGTAATAAACAGTTTTTTAATTTTTTTTTTAACAACTTAATTTTATGGAAAATAAAATTAAAAAAACTGAATGGAGTAGTATGGAAGAGTATAAATTTATAAATGAAATTGAGCAAATTTTTTTCCCTAAAAGAAAAACTGATATTTCAGTTTTAGTTGTTGATGATGAAAAAAATATTTTAGAAATATTAACTTATCATTGTAAAAGATTAAACTTAATAACATATTCAGCAAATAATTATAATAAGGCAATAGAAATATTTGAAGAAAAAAGACCTGATTTTTTGATTATTGACCATTTTTTAGATAATAATAAAACAGGGTTTGATATTCTTTGCTATATTAAAAAAAATTATAATTTAAATATTCCATTTATTTTAATTACTGCCTTAAAAGAAGAAGAAAAATTATGGGAATATGTGCATTTAATTGCCTTTAAAATTATTTATAAACCTTTTAATATAATTGAAGTTAAAAATTCAATTTTACAATTAGTAAATAAAATAAATTATTCAAAAAATTTAGAAAATTCAATGAATAATGCAATAAAAATTGATTGTTTAAAAATTTTATTGGTTAATTTATTTTTAAGTCTGGATGAGGGAATATTTATAGTTAATAATAAGGATAATTCTATCCTATGGTCAAATAAATATTTCTCAAATATAAATATATTTGAAGAAGTATTAAAAAACAATTATGATAAAATATTACATCTTCAAATCCAGAATGAAAGAATAATAATTGAGAATAATAAAGTTTATAAGATTTCACTATATCCGTTTTTACAATATTATTTAGAGTTTGAATGTAATTTGAATTTAGTAATAATAGAAGATATAACAAAAGAATTTGAACTATTAGAGCAAATAAAAAAACAAAATGAGATAATAGCAAAAGCAGAGCGCCTGACAAATATTGGACAATTATTGGCGAATTTTATGCACGAAATAAATAATCCAAATACTTATATTTTAGGTAATACACAGAATTTAAAAATATATTTTAATTTATTATTACAAAAAATAAAAGAATGTCTTAAAGAAGTTGGCAAAAAAGAAAAAATTGATGAAATAGAAAATAGTAAAGTAATTAAAATAATTCAAGATTTAATAAACAAAACAGAAATTGGAGCAAAAAAAATAAAACATATAGTATATAATATAAAAACATTTTTATATCCGCCAGAATTGCAGAATAAAGCAGTAGTTGATTTAAAAGAAGTAATAGAAAATTCATTAGAATTATTATCAGCAAAATCAAAATATATAACAGAAATAGATTTTAAGATATCAGAAAATATAAAGAAAGTTGAGGGCTTAAAACAAGAATTAGAGCAGGCAATTATAAATATAATAAATAATGCATTAGATGAATTAAGTGAAAAGAAAGATGGAGATAGGTTGATAGAAATAAAATTAGAATATGATGAACGGAAAGAACGAGATATAATAAGAATAAAAGATAATGGAAGAGGCATACCAGAAGAAATAAGAAAAAAAATATTTAATCCATTTTTCACAACAAAAGAAATAGGTAAAGGCAGTGGATTGGGATTATATGTTACTAAAACAATAATAGAAAACCATAATGGTGAAATATATATAAATACAGATATAGGAAAAGGAACAGAATTTATAATAGAATTACCAGTAATAAAAGAGGAGGAAAATAATGAAAAGAAAAATATTAATAATTGATGATGAAGAAAATATAATTGATACATTAAAGTATAGGTTAGAATTAGAAGAAAATTTAGAGGTGAAAAGTGAAACAAATCCAATCAAAGCAATTGAATTAATTGAAAAAGAGAAATTCCATATAGTATTAACTGATATAATGATGCCAGAAATGGATGGCATTACATTATTAAAAAAGATAAAAGAAATAGATGGTTTAATTCAGGTAATAATAATGACTGGTTTTACGACAACTGAAAAAGCAATAGAATGTTTAAATGCAGGTGCAAATGATTATATTTTAAAACCATTTGATGATTTAGAAGAGATTGTAAAATTATTAAATTATTCAATAGAAAAATTAAATAGATGGGATGAGATAGTAAAGAAATCATTTAAGAGGTGAAAGAAATGACAGAATTAGAAATAAATTTATTAGAAGAAATAGAAAAATTACAGAGAACAGCAGAAGAGGCTAAGGTATATGAAAGCATAAAAAAAATATTAATAGCATACGAAAATGAAGTAATAAAACCATTAGTAAATTTAGTAATAAGCCAGCAATCATCAATATTTATAAAGGAAAATATTTTTAATCTATTGAAAGAAATCTCATCCGGAGTGTTAATGAAACATATTTTGCCATTAATAAAAAACAATAATTCATTTATCCGAAATAAAGTAATAGAAATAGTAGAATTTATGGAAAAAGAGCCAGTAGAGAAGTTAATGCGATTATTAGATGACCCGGATAAAAATGTTCGAAAACATGCACTTGATATATTATATAGCACATTGTCCGCAGAAGCAATAAGTGGGTTGAGAAAAGGTTTGCGTGATGAAAATATAAATAATGTAATAACAGCAGTTGAATATATTGGCTTACGAAAAGATAAAGGTTCAGTGAAAGATATAATAAATATATTTGAGGAAACAACAAATGTAATGCTAAAATGTGCGTGCCTTGAAGCATTGGGCAATATTGGTGATACTGCAATATTTAATTTTATATCGAGACATTTTGAAGATTTAAAATCACAAAATAAATTTGTTGTTTTTAGTTATATAAAATTATTAGGGAAAATAGGTGAAAAATCAAATTTGAATGATTTAATATTTTTATTTGAGCATTATGGAGAAATAGCATTAAAAGAGTTATTAACAGCCACAATAACATTATGCCAGCGACATAATTTAATAGAAGTGCCAGAACAAATAATAATAATATTAGAGAAATTAACAGACAAAAATATAAATCAGATGTATAAATATGAGATAATAAATTTTTTATCAAAATATTCACCAGTGAAAGCAAAAGAAATTGCATTAAAATATTTAATGACAAATGATGAAATGTTAATAATGAGTGCACTTGAAATATTATCAGTAAATGGTGAAATGAATGATATAAAATTATTAGAAGAATTAAAGATGCGGAATAATTTATCAGAAAATATAAAAGAAGAGATAGATTTTACCATAGAAGAAATAAAAAAAATAAATGAAAAATTCAGGTGGTGAGAAAATATGGCAGAAATTTTAGTAGTTGATGATTCTGAATTAACACAAAATTATCATTCGTATATATTAAAATCAGAAGGACATAATGTAGATATAGCAAGTGATGGAGTAGAGGCAATAGATAAAATAAGTAATAAAAAATATGATTTAATGTTAGTTGATATAAATATGCCGAATTTAGATGGATTAAGTTTGATAAGAAAAATTAGGTCAGCATCGAGTGGAGAAATAATGCCAATAATAATTATATCAACAGATGATAATCCACACGATGAAGAGATATTAAATTTAGAAAAAGTAGTATTTATAATGAAACCAGTAGAACCAGAATTTTTAACAGCAAATATAAAGATGTTGTTAGATAGTTAAAGGAATAATGGTGCAGAGTGAAGAGAACAGAGTTTTTAGTGAGTGTAAAAAATAATTAGTGTTATTCTTGTAATTAATGGAACAAGCAAAAATAAGATTGAAAAAATTGATAAGTGCATAAGGTTTTTTGAAAGAGATAAATTTGCGAAAAGCATTAAAATTATTTTTGAAAGGTATTGAAAATGGAACTTGAATTAAATAAAGATGATTTAATGATAATGTTTGAATTTTTTGATGAATTAAAAACAAATATAGAAACAATAGAATCATCTTTATTAAAATTAGAAGTCACATTTGATATAAGTTTAGTAAATGAAATATATCGGCATTTTCATACTATCAAAGGTGCATCATCATTTATTAATTTATCTAACATAAGAAATTTATCACATTCATCAGAAGAATTATTAAACAAAATAAAAGAAGAAAAAGAAATAACAGATGAAAGAATAGTAGAAATATTATTAAAAGTAATTGATAGAATAACACAAATATATAAAAACATAAGAGAAAAAATAACAGAAGCGAAAAAAACCGAAAAAGAAAAATATTTGATAAATATATCAGAAATAGAATACGAAGACTTAATAGAAGAAATACAAAAAATAAAAGGAGTAAAACAAAAAAAGGAAGAAATAAAAGAAAAAAAAGAAATAAAAAAAGAGATAAGTGAAGAAATAAAAAGAGGCTTTATATCACAAACCGAAGACCGTTTAAATGTAATAGAAGAAAAAATAATAAAAATAGAAAAAAAAGAATATATTGAAGAAGATATAAATCAAATATATAGAGAATTACATACAATAAAAGGCGATGCGCAACTAATAATCAGTCAATTACAAACATCGGAAATAACATTAGAAAATGCAGTTGTTTTAATCCAGAAGATAAGTCATTTAACCGAAACATTAATAAATAAAATAAAAACAAAAGAAATAGAGATAAATGAAAAAATAATTGATTTATTATTGAATGTAATTGATGAAATAAGAAGATGTATAAAAGCATTTAAGAATAATGAAAAAATCGAAAAAATACCAATGCTTTTATTAGAAGAATTATCTAAAAAAACAAAGCAAATGATAGATTATCAAATAATAAAAAAGTCAAAGATAGGTTTTAGTGCAGAAGAAGCAGCATTTTATAATATTTCCATTCAAATGCTAAAAAGTATAGTAAATATATTTAATGAATTAGTAAGTAAAAAAGAAAATAAAGAAGCACTAATAAAGAGATTGCGAAATAATATAAAGACAATAATAAGTTCAGCAAATATAGTAAAACGGAATGATTTAATAAATTTTAGTAATGAACAATTAAAATTTTTAGATTTTATCAGCGAAAACGAAATAAGTGAAATAGTAAGTTTGATAGAAACAACGAGAGAAGAATTTAGAATATGGTTAGAAAATTTGCAAAAAGAACAAACAACAAAAATAGAAGAGAAAAAGAAAGAAGAAGAAAAACCAAAAGTAGAAAAAGAAGAAGTAGAAATAGAAAAAGCAATAACTGAAATAAAAGTAACAATGGAAAAATTAGATAATTTAATGGGCATAAGTAGTGAATTAATTGTAGCAAAAAGTTCGATTGATTTATTATACGATGTATTAAGAAAAACAGATAAACAAATAGAAAAAAATAAAATAATAAAAGAAATAAAAGATATATCAAATAAATTCAGTAAATTATCCGATGATTTACATCAATTAGTAATGGATATAAGAATGGTTCCAATAAAAACGATATTTAATAGATTTACGAGAATGGTAAGAGATATATCAAGAAATAATAATAAAAAAGTTCGATTAGAAATGTATGGTGAAGAAGTAAAATTAGATAAAGCGATAATCGAAAAAATAATAGACCCATTATTACATATATTACGGAATAGTGTTGACCACGGAATAGAGAAACCAGACGAACGAAAAAAAGCAGGTAAAAATGAAGAAGGCATAATAAAATTAACGGCAATAAATCAAAATAATAATGTGTATATAGAAATTAAAGATGATGGAAGAGGAATAGATATAGAAAAAATCAAGAAAAAAATAATAGAAAAAGGATTAAGCACAGAAGAAGAAGTAAGAAAAATGACAAAAAAAGAAATAATAGATTTTATATTTTTGCCGGGATTTAGCACAGCAGAAAAAGTAACGGAAATTTCTGGCCGCGGTGTTGGTATGGATGTAGTAAAAACAAATATTACATTAATAGGTGGGAAAATTGAAATAGATAGTGAATATGGCGTTGGAACAACAATAACAATTATTTTACCATTAACATTAGCAATAACAAGAGCATTAGAAGTTTCCTGCAATGGTGATTTATATCTTATACCAATTGAAACAATATTTGAAACAATAAAAATTAAGAAAGAAGATATAGTATATTATAAAAATAAAAAAATGGTTTATTATCGCGGCAGAATTTTACCAATTGTTTTTTTATCTGAAATATTAAATTATTCTGTTCAAGATAATTCAATTTATCCAGTTGTTGTTATATCATCAAGAGATAAAATGTTTGGTCTGGTTGTTGATAAATTTTTCTCCGAAAGACAAATAATAATCAAATCTTTAAATTGTGGATTAGAAAAAATTCCGTATTTTTCTGGTGCATCAATAATGGCAGATGGCAGTATTGAACTAATATTAAATCCAGCAAAATTATTGTAGAAAAGAAAGAAGGAAAAAAATAATGGAAAAAATCAAAGTTTTAATTGTTGATGATTCAGCATTAACAAGAAAAGTATTGCGAACAATTTTAGAAGAAGATGAAGAATTTGAAGTAATCGGAATAGCAAGAGATGGAGTAGAAGCAGTAAATAAAGCAAGAGAATTAAAACCTGATGTTGTAACAATGGATATAAATATGCCGCAATTAGATGGCTTGACAGCATTGCAAATTATAGTGAATGAAAAGATTTGTCCTGTTGTAGTGGTTTCATCATTAACTACTGAAGGTGCACTCACAACTTTTGAAGCATTAGAATTAGGTGCATTTGATTATGTGGCAAAACCAGGTGGAACAATTTCAGCAAAAATGGATGTAGTTGCAGATGAACTACGAACAAAATTAAAAGCAGCAGTCCGAAATAAAAGACGATTATATAAGGAAAGAAAAAAAGTAACAATAGAACCAGAAATACTAAAACCAAAAAAAGAAAGAATAAGAGAAATAACAGATTATAAAGCAGTAGTGATTGGAATATCAACTGGCGGACCAAAAACAATTTACGATGTTTTGCCATATTTACCTGCTGATTTGAATGCTGCTGTTTTTTTAATTCAACATATGCCGCCTAATTTTACAGGACAATTTGCCGAAAGATTGGACAGGTATTGCCAGTTAAAAGTAAAAGAAGTAGAAGCGACCGATAAAGTAGCGCCTGGAATTTGTTTTGTCGGAAAAGGTGGTTATCATTTGACACTATATAAAAAAAGTGAAGGTGATATAATAATAAGAACACCATCATTACCCGAACATTTATTTAAACCATCAGTTGATGTATGCATGGAATCAGTGCTAAAAGTATTTGGTAATAAGACAATAGGTGTATTAATGACAGGAATGGGTGATGATGGAGCAGCAGCAATGCTTAAAATAAAACAGGCAGGTGGAAGGACAATTGCAGAAAGTGAGGAAACAGCAATAGTATTTGGAATGCCGGCTCGAGCAATTGAATTAGGTGCTGTTGATGTTGTCGCACCTTCATATAAAATAGCAGAAGAGATTATTAAAGTTGTGAATGAAGATTAAGTGAATAGTTATTGTAGGATGTAAAGATTGCTAAAAATGAAAATTATTGAAATTTCAATTGCGAGGTTTAAAACTGTAGATAACAAATAGTCAATTCTGAAAATTAAAAATTTTATATAGCAAATTTAGAAACAAATAGAGGTTAAAATTATTATGATTTTGAGTTATGATAATTTTAAAAAATTACAGGAGTTAATATATCGAAGAACAGGTTTATTTTTTGAAGATAAAAAATTATTTTTTATAAAACGACGAGTTGAATTATTAATGAAAGAAGAGAATATTTATGATTTTGATGAATATTTCAGAATAATAAAATTTTATGATTTTGATGGTCAAAAATTTCAAAAATTAATAAATGCAATTACAACGAATGAAACTTATTTTTTTAGAGAATTTGACCAATTAAAAGTGTTTGCTGAATGTTGCTTACCTGAAATATTAGAAAAAAAATCTAAAATTAATAGTAATTTATTGAGAATCTGGTCTGCTGCCTGTTCTTCTGGTGAAGAAGTTTATACTCTTGCAATTATTATATTAGAAATGATTGATGATATAAATAAATGGAAAATAGAGTTAATTGGGACTGATATAGATAAGAGAGTATTAAAACAGGCAATCGAAGGAAAATATAATGAACGAAGCGTAAAATTTATACCACCAACTTATTTTGACAGGTATATATACAAAAGTGCAGATAATAAATATTGTGTATCAAATGTATTAAAAGAATTTACATACTTTGAACATTTGAATTTTTTTGATGATGAGAAGATGAGTCAAATGCGAAATTTTGATGTTATTTTTTGTAGAAATGCATTAATATATTTTGATGAAGATTCACGAAGACAGGTTGTTAATCATTTTTACAATAGTTTAAATCCTGGTGGTTATATTTTTTTAGGGCATTCTGAATCAATGAGTAGAATAACAAATGCCTTTAACTATAAAAAATTATATGACCAAATAGTTTATTATAAACCAGAAAAATAATTTGTATAAAAAAATTAAGCAAATTTTTTGGAAAAGAGAATTAAAAGAAAAAAATTTTTTTTGAACCTAAAAAATAATTATAAATTTAAAAATGTGAATGTTAAGTGTTTTTTTGAACTAATGAGAAAAAATAATTTTTATCAAAAATTTCTGGTTTGTTTTTGATTTCTATAAAGTAATTATCTTTTAAACACATAATTAAAATTTTTTCCCATTCTTTCTGGTTTATGGAAATATAATTAAAAAGGTTAGTAACAATCTTATCATTAAATCTATCAGCAATACAAAATTCAATATATTTATTGTTATAAACAACAATAGAAATCCAATTTTTTAATAGAATTAATTCAAGAGCAGTATATTTACCACCTAAATAAATTTCATATTCTTTTGTCCATTCTTCGTGAAAACCTTTGACAAGATAAATAGAACCATCTTCAAGAAGCCAGGAAGCGCCTTTGTAAAATTTGTATTTTTTTGATTTTTTTGGTATTTTGATTAAATTATTTTTTTTCGAATTTTTTTTATTCAAAATAAATCATCTACATTTCACTTTATAAATCATTTTTATAATATAAATAAAAACGCGAGAATTGTCAATATTTTTAGATGTAATTGAATTAATTAGATTATTGTGCCAGCAGGCGTCACCTAATCACCTTAAATATAAGGCAATTTTATATATTTTTAAAAATATAGTTTCATTTTGTAAATAAACTTGTTTTGTTTTTTTGACACGAATAATAAATAACACTAATTTCAAGGCTTAAAGTGAACATAAGTAAATTAAAGTGCCTTAAATTTTTAACTCAGGTTCACTTTTAACTTTGACTTTAGTAATTAACACAAACAAATTTCTCTCTCACACCGTCGGCTTTGCACTACATTTAAAATCAACCACCCAGATTTGTGTTTATTTTTTAATAAACTGAATTTTTAAATATTTAACCTTCTTCATAAGGTTTGCCAGCAGCAGCAGGTGGTGTAGATTTGCCAATAAAACCAGCAAGAGCAATCATAGTTAAAACATAAGGAATCATCTGTATAAATTGTGTTGGTATGTTCGTGCCTAAACTTTGTAATGTGATTTGTAATGCTTCAGCAAAACCAAATAACAAACACGCAGCAGTAACAGGTAAAGGATTCCATCTGCCAAAAATAACAGCAGCAATAGCAATAAATCCACGACCATTTGACATACCATCAGTAAATTGATGCTGGTCAAGTGCAAGCCAACTACCACTTAAACCAGCGAGTGCGCCACTAATAAGCACGCAAATATAGCGTAAATAATTTACCTTAATACCAAGTGTATCAGCTGCTTTTGGATGCTCACCAACCGCACGAATCCTGAGACCAAAAACCGTTTTGAAAAGAATAAAGTGAGATAAAATAATAATAATAAAAGTAAGCCAGATGAAAGGATTACCAATGATTTGATTTAATATACTTAAAAAATTATTTGATTCAGGAAAAATAGCAAAAATTTTAATACCTTCAACACGAGAAGAATTACTCGAAGAATCAAAAACAATCTTTAAAAAGAATTTAGTCACACCAACAGCGAGTAAATTTATAGCAACCCCACTAATAATTTGGTCTGCTTTAAATCTAATCGAAATAATAGCGTGAATATAAGCAGTTAAAATACCAGCAATAATACCAGAAATTACACCTAATGTCGGACTATTAGTAAAATAAGTGCCGAGCACTGAAGCAAAGGCACCATTTAGCATTATTCCTTCAAGTGCAATATTCGTAACGCCACTTCGTTCAGAGAATAAACCACCCATTGCAGCTAAAATATATGGAATGCTAATTCTAATGATTTGTGCTAAAAAAGCCAGAGAAATAAAATTTAAAATAAAATCCATAATAAACTCCAGAAAATTATAATCGACCAAGTTTAAATAATAATCTACGGACTTCTGAACTCGACGCAACAACCGAAATAATAACAACAGCCTGTAAAATATCAACTAATTCTTTTGGCACAATAGCATTTATAACAAGTCCACCCTGACTTAAAATACCAAAAAATAAAGCAGCAATAAAAACACCGAGTGGATGATTTCTGCCAAGTAAAGCAACAGCAATGCCCATAAAACCAATGCCTGATGAAAAACCTTCTTCAAAATAATATTTATAACCGAGGACAAAATTTATACCAACAAGACCAGCAAGCCCGCCGGAAATACTCATTGCTAAAATAACGATTTTTTTAATATTTATACCAGCAGTTTCTGCTGCTTTTGGATTATAGCCAGTTGCTCTTACTTCGTAACCAAATTTTGTTTTCCATAAAATAATATAGATAATAAAACAGGCAAGAAGAGCAATAAAAAAAGAAAGATTAGCAGCCGAACCTTTAAAAAAGGAAGTATATTCAAATAATCTTGGAATTTTCGCATTATTAATTATTGGATAAGTATGAATAGTTTCAGGCACTTTAAAAAATCGAATAACGAGATAATTAACAATAGCCATAATGATAAAATTAAGCATAATAGTATTTATCACTTCGTGCGCACCTGTTTTTGCTTTTAGATAACCTGGAATAAAACCAGCAATAAAACCAGCAATAAAACCAGCAATAATAGCAAGCAAAATAGCAATAAGCGGTGGTGTAAATTGTGGTAAATAAGCAGCAACAATAGCAGTGGTAAAAGCACCGACATAAAGTTGACCTTCGCAACCAATGTTAAATAAGCCAGCGTGAAAAGCAAAAGCAACAGCAAGACCTGTAAAAATTAATGGTGTTGTTTTAAATAATACCTGACCAATTCCATAAGGATTTAATATTGTTCCTTCAATTAATATTTTATATACTTTTAAAGGTGATTGTTTATAAATAATAATTAAAATATCGCTGATAATTAAAGAAAGTAAAACAGCAAAAATAGGAATTAGTATTTCAATAATTAAATTTTTTTTGTTCATTTATCAGCCACCTATCGCACCTGTCATTAACATACCTAATTCATCAGGATTTGTTTTATCAGCATCTAATACTTTAACTATTCTTCCTTTATATAAAACGCCAATTTTATCGCTTAAACTAAGAAGTTCATTTAAATCAGCAGAAATAAGTAAAATTGCTTTTTGGTCATCACGTGCTTCTAAAATTTTTTTATGAATAAATTCAATCGCACCAATATCAACACCGCGTGTTGGTTGGGCTGCTAATAAAAATTTAAAATCACGAGTAAATTCTCTTGCTACTATTACTTTTTGCTGATTGCCTCCTGATAAGCCTTTTACTATTACTTCTTTATCATTTGGTCTTATGTCATATATTTCAATTAATTTTTCACTATGATTATTTATTTCTTTATCATTTAAAAAACAATATTTGCAAAAGAAGTAATGCTGTCCTAATATAATATTTTCTTTAACTTTATAATCAAGCACAAGTCCACGTAAATGTCTGTCTTCTGGTATATGTGAACAACCTGAGATTAATCTTTTTCTTGTATTTAAATTTGTTATTTCTACATTTTCTAATTTTATTGTACCTGATTTTATTTTATCTAAATTTAAGCCCATTATTGCTTCGATTAGTTCTGTTTGTCCATTTCCTTCTACGCCTGCTATACCAAATATTTCGCCTGAATGTATTGTAATATTTATATCCTGTAAAGCAAAAATTTCATTTGTTTTTAATACTGATAAATTTGTTATTGTAATTATTGGTTCACCTATTTCTGTTTTTTCTTTTTCCACTCTTAATAATACATCTCTACCAACCATCATTCTTGCAAGCAATTGTGGATTTGTTTCTTTTTTATTTACTGTCGCTATTGTTTCACCCTGTTTTATTACTGTTATTCTATCAGCAATTTCCATTACTTCATCAAGTTTATGTGTTATTATTATTATTGTTTTATTCTGAGCCGCAAGTGCTTTGATAATCTTAAAAAATTCACGAACTTCACTCGGAGTTAAAATTGCAGTTGGTTCATCTAAAATTAAAATATTTGCACCACGATACAAAACCTTAATTATTTCTACACGCTGATTTTCACCTACTGATAAATCTGCTACTTTTGCTTTTGGATTTATTTTTAAATTGTATTCATCTGATAATTTTTGGATTTTTTCTTCTGCTGTTTTTAAATCAATCACTATTCCTTTTGTTGGTTCCTGTCCTAATATAACATTTTCTGCTACTGTTAATGTTGGTATTAACATAAAATGTTGATGAACCATTCCTATGCCTAAACGAATTGAATTTTTTGGATTATGTCTTGTTAGTCGTTCGCCATTTATTATTATTTCACCTTCATCTGGTTGATAAAGTCCAAATAGAATATTCATTAGTGTGGATTTGCCTGCACCATTTTCACCAACTATTGCATGAATTTCGCCTTCTCTTACACTTAAATTAATATTCTTATTTGCAACTACTTTTCCAAAGCGTTTAACTATATTTTTTAATTCAATTACATTTTTTCTTTCCATAATTATTTTGTCGAAGGAACTTTTATTTCACCTTTTATTATTTTTTCTTTTAATTCTTCTACTACTTTTATTACTTCTGATGGAATTAAATTTTTATTATTATCATCATAAACATAATCAACACCTTTTTCATTCAAACCAAAATTTTTAATACCGCCAGTAAATTGATTATTAAGGCAATCTTCAATTGTTTTATAAACTGCTACATCAACGCGTTTTATCATACTTGTTAGAATATAACCTGGTGCTTCAAAATATTGGTCAGCATCAACACCAATTGCTAATTTATTTACCATACGAGCAGCTTCAAAAACACCAAGTCCTGTGGAACCTGAAGCGTGAAAAATTATATCAACACCTTTATTATATTGGCTTAATGCTAATTCTTTGCCTTTTGCCGGGTCTTTAAATGCAGTACCAGTTACGCCTGCATAATTTGAAATGATTTCAATATCAGGTTTGACTGTTTTCGCACCTGCGCAATAACCTGCTTCAAATTTATGGATTAATGGAATATCCATTCCACCAACAAAACCAATTTTATTTGTTTTAGAAACAAGAGCAGCGATTACACCAACTAAAAAAGAACCTTCTTCTTCACGAAATTTTAATGCAGCAACATTTTCAGGCGGTGGCACAACAACGCCATTTTCATCTACTTTTACTGCATAGTCTATACACGCAAATTTTACATCTGGATATTCTTTTGCTATGTTTGTAATGTCATCAGTAAAAATAAAACCTATTCCAAAGACAATATCAAATTTTTCAGAAGCAAGTAATCGTAGAGCAGATTCACGGTCTGCGCCTTCGCCTGGTTCAATATATTGTCCATCTATTTCTAAATTTTTTATTGCATCTTCTAAACCTTTATAAGCAGAATCATTAAATGATTTATCACCGCGTCCACCAACATCAAAGACTAATCCTACTTTTAATTTTTTTTGATGTGATGAGATAATTGTTTCAGAAGAATTTATGAAAAGTAAAATAAAATTAATTAAAAAAACTAATAAAAAAGCGATATAAAACTTTTTCATTAAATAAAATAATTACAATAAAATTTTTTTTATGTCAAATATTTTTTTGTAAAATTTATAATTGCTTTGTAATGAAATTGTCAATAAATATGAGAAGCACTTTTGTTTTATTGATTTATATATATTTGATTTTTTTCACAATATCTTCTTGTTAGTTAACAGAGAGAAATTAAATTAGATTAAATTATTCAAAGATAAAAATTTAATTCTGATATTTGAGAGAGTGTGCGTAAGTGAGATATTTATCTTATTTTAAACAAATTTTTCGATTTTTCGAAATTTCGAAAAATCAAAATAAAAGAGGAATATCTTTTTATAAAACTATATGAAAAATAATTAGAATAAAATTAATTTATTTTTTTAAATGATTCATTTGAATAAATAAACACTCAAATTAAAACATTATCTAACATTCAAAAAAGATTAAAAAATGGTGTTCATCATAATTTAAGAATTATCAAAATTTGACTTTAATATAATAGTTTTGAAAAATCAATATATTTAGCAGGATTCAAAGATTGGCCAAATCTTCTTAATTCGAAATGTAAATGAGAGCCAGTAACACGACCAGTATTGCCCATATAACCAATTAATTCACCTTGTTCAACCCAATCACCAATTTTTGCTTTTGTTGTATTTAAATGTGCATAAGTAGATGTAAATCCTTTTGTATGTCTGATAATTATAACTCGACCATAACCTCTAATCCAGCCGACAAAAGTAACTTTACCATCAGCAACAGAATAAATTTTAGTTCCAACATTACTTGCTATATCAATTCCTTCGTGAAAAATCCATCTTCGATAAATAGGATGAAATCTATTACCAAAAGTAGAAGAAATATAACCAGCTTTAACAGGTAATTCAAATTCTTTTTTCTTTTTAGTATAGCGTTTTATTTGTGGTGTTTTTAATGGTCTTAAATTAGTGCCTGGAACAAATATTTTATCGCCTGCTTTTAATTCTTTAACATTTTTTATATTATTGACTTTAATTAATTCTTCAGTTTTAATTTTATAATTTTTTGCTATGCTATCCAGAGTTTCGTTTTTATTTAGAGTAACTAAAATACCATCCATATTTGGTAAATCTAATTCCATATTTTCATAGATAATATTATTCGAGAGTTTAGGATTGAAAAATAAAATTGTATTTATAGAAATATCATTATTTTTAGCGATAGTCCATAAACTTTCGCCTTCTTTTACTTTGTATTTTATTATATGAAAAACAGTTGGTTTTTCTTTTGATTTTATTTGTGAGGCATCAACAATTACATCTTTTACTGCTGTTAATGTTGTTGGTTCATATATTTCTTCGCCATTTTTCTCTTTTTCTTTATTAAAAATATCTTCAATATTTTCTAAATTTTTATCAAATATTAAATCTTTATCAATTATATCAGGAGATAATACCATTGCATAAACTGATACATAATTTGGTTGTTCTTTGAAAAAACTTATCAGGAAAAGAAAAATAAAAAGAATAAAAATTCCCAAAAAAAGAAATGATTTTCTCATCCTATTTTTTCTATCCAAAATTATTTATAAATTTTTTGATTAAGAGAAAAAATATTTTTTTCTTAAATTTCATCTACTAATTTCATTTAATTTTTTTTCTGCTAATTCTTTATATGCTTCATACTTCATTAAATCAGAAAAATATGATTTTGCTTTTCTTTTATCTTTTGTTAAATAATAATTTGCTAACCAGTAAATTGCATCAGCGGCAAATACAGAATCTTTGTTTTCTGCTATTATTTGATAATATTTTTTTGCTAAATTTTTGTTATCAATTGAATCATAATACTGTGCTAAAAAATAATACTCATTTTCAAGGTCTTTTTTATTTGAAAATTTTTTTATGTAATATTTAACTAAATTTACTAACTTATTATAATTGCCTGTTTTTTCTAAATGTTTTTTTGTGTTGTTATATAATTCCTGATTATTTAAAACTGCTTCTTTATTTATTTCATAAAGTTCATAAGAAGTTTTTTCTATTCCAGTTAAATAGCCAATTTTTTTATACTCACTAATTTTTATTAATAGTATTGCTTCATACCAGATACTATCTTTATATTTATCAGTGAATTGTTCAATGGCTTCTAAAATTTTATATTGCTTTGTTTTTTGATTTGCTTTTGCATATATTTCAATAAAACTTATCCATTCTTCAAAATCATCCGGAATATTTTTAAAAATTGATTTTACTTCATCAATAAAAAAAATGCTTTCATTATATTTTTTATTTATTGCTAATAAATAGATTAAATCTAAATATGCTTTTTGAATATCTTCTTCTTTTTCACCTTTACTTTTTGTTAAATTCATTAATTCAATGAAGAAATTTTCTAAATCATTTTTTTCTACTAATTTTTGTAATTTATTTATTGTTTCATCATTATATGAAAATTCATCATTATTTTTTTTGAATTTACTTAATAATAATTTTAAACCTTCATCCTGTTTTTCATCAGCAAATAAGAAAAAAGTAAAAAGCAGAAAAATAAATAAAATAAAAAATTTTTTAAACATAATAATACTCCTAAAAATTAATTTTATATTCTATTCTACCAGAATAAATTTTATTATCTAAATCAGTGCCACTATAATCTTCATCAGTATATCTAAATTTAAAAGCAATCTGTTTTGAATAATCTAAAATATAGTCAAGATTAAATTGAAAAGAAAGTGCATCTAATAAAGTGTTGTTATCACGCTCAGATTTTCTGTATTCTAATAATGGATTTATAATTACTTTATTTGGTATTAACTGATAATTACTATTAAATGTTATGAAATTATTTTTGATTTTTGAATTTGATTTATACTTAAATTCATCTGAATAAAAATAATGGAATAAATATAGTCTATTATTTAAAAGAGAATAATTAATAGAGAAATTATAGCCATTACATTTATATGAATTAGAATCAGAAGCGGTTTCATAATCGTCATATTTAGTATGTTTATAGCCTAATAAAAAATTAAAAAATGATAAATTAAATTTTGTAGTAAGATTAAAATCATCTTTATCACTTATTGTGATATTTTTATTTTCACCATCTATTTTTGTTTTTTGATAATTTAAAATCCATTCTGGTGCATCAGGGAATTTTAATTGTAATGTCGGCGACCAAACTGTTGTCTGTTCTGTTGTATCATCACTATTATTTAAATTATTTTTATAATCTTCATAAAAGAGGTTAAAGAAATATGTATTACATATTGCGTAATTTATTTCAGACAAAAAACCTTTTTTATCTACCTGAATAAATGGATTGCCAATGTTTTTAAAATCAGAATTATATTTGTAATATTTGATTTTGAAAGATAAATCTTTGTATTTATATTCTAAATTTCCATAATATGCTCTATCATCTTTTTCACCTTCTGTATCATCTGTATTTTCGTCATATTTGCTTTTTGCTAATTCTGTTGAAAATATTATTCTATCATTATTTAATAATGTATTCATAAATAATTTATTGAAATTCATACTAATAATTGAGCCATCCTGTTTATTATATCCAGCGACACTTTCTTTGTCTTCTGCCTGTATGTAACTAACATTTAAATTACTATTTGCAATTAAAGATAAGTCAGTTTTTATGCCAATCAGGAATTGGTCAGGTGGTAATGATGTACCTTTTGTTTTATTAACATTTGAAGAAACATAAGAATAACCAGCAAATGTTTTAAATGATAAGCCAGTTATTAATCTTGTTAAATTTTTTTTTTGATAATAATATGAAGGTAAACTGTTGTCAATTAATTTTCCTGTTTCTAAACTTTCATATAATGGTTTAACAATTTTATATTTATATGATTGGTCATTAAATTGATCAGTATATTCAAATTTTAAACCACGAATTCTTATATTTGCTAATGATAATTCTGATTCCTGTGGATATATATCGCCTGCATTTAATATTATTTTATCTTTACTTGCTTCAATAAAAATTTTTCGAAAAGCAACATCTTCTTTATTTATAATAAATGAACCAAGTCCTGTAAGACTAACTTCATTTATTTTGGTTTGCAGGAAAAATTCATCTAATAAATTTGCACCCTTTGCTACTCCTTCTGAATAGACAGTCTCATAATAGGAATTGTCAATATTAGTAAATTCAATACCCAAACTGTTATTGCCATTTATTTTGTAATCAGAAATAGTAAAAGAAAAAAGATTTGATAAAACAATCAAATTTAAAATTATTAAAAAAAATAAAATCCTTTTCCCCATTTTAATTTTCCATCCTTATTAAAAATTTTTAATTTTATTTTTTTTATAATACTAAATAAAAATAAAGTCAAGTAAAATTACATAAATTTTTCAGAAAATATTCCAGACATGGTATACCCCTTTGCAGCATTATGAATAATAAGTAAAAAGAAATTAAAACAAATAAAAGAAATAATAAAAATACAATGATAAAAAAATTGCCAAAAAAATAAGAGTTTTATTTGACCAATTTTTATCTAACTTCTTTTACTTTTAATAATAATGAGCCACCAAGAATAAATAAAATAATAATTGATAAAACAGAAAGTCTTGGATTACCTGAAATGAAACTAATAAAGCCCATAATAAAAGGACCTAAAATAACAGCAAATTTTGAGAACATATCATAAAAGCCAAAAAATTCAGCAGATTTATCTTGCGGTATTATTTTAGAAAATAAAGATCGGCTTAGTGCCTGTACACCGCCCTGCACTAAACCAATAATAATTGCAAGTATATAAAATTCAATTACTTTATTTATAAAATAAGCATATACAGAAACAAATATATAAACAAATAAACAAATAAAAATGCCAGTTTTAGGACCATATCGCTCACCAATTTTGCCAAATAAAAGTGCAGATGGAAAACCAATAAATTGTGTTATGAGCAAAGCAATAATTAAGTGTTGGTAATTAAAGCCAATTGCTAATCCATAATCAATTGCCATTCTGATTATAGTATCAACGCCATCAATATAAAACCAATACGCAAGTAAGAAAATTAAAACAACTTTATATTTTTTAATATTTTTAAATGTTTCTTTTAATTCATAAAAACCTAATAAAATTACATTACCGTTCACAGTTTTTATTCTTATTTTTTCTTTTACAAAAATAAATAAAGGAATTGAAAAAATAAGCCACCATAAGCCAGCAGTAAAAAAAGATAGTTTAATTGCTATAGTTGTTTCTTTTAAATTAAATAAATCTGGTTTTAATACCATAAGAACATTTATGCTAAATAATAATCCACCACCTAAATAACCGAGTGAATAACCAAGCGATGAAACAAAATCTCGTTCATTAAATTCTGCAACATCTAATAATAAAGAATCATAAAAAATATTAGAAGCACTAAAAGCAATAGAAGAAATGATAAAAAATAAAAAAGCATAAAACCAGTCCATTGCATTTAAAAAACTCAAAAGTATGGTAAAAATCGAACCAATAAGAGTAAAGAAAAATAAAAATGCTTTTCTTTTATTAGTTTTATCAGCAATTGAACCAAGCAGTGGGGCAAATAAAGCAATCGTAATCCCTGATAATGAATTTGCAATACCAAGCCGAAAAGAACTAATAGAAACATCAACATTTGCACACCAGTATTGTTTAAAAAAAAGAGGGAAAAAGCCAGCAAGAAGAGTAGTAGCAAATGCAGAATTAGCCCAATCATAAAAAGCCCACGCTATTTTTTCTTTTCTCATTTTTAGAAAATTAAAAGAATGGATTAAATAAATCAAGAAAAAAATTTAGTAAATGCTTTAAATAAGCCAAATGATGAATAGCAGATATTGTTATGAACTTTTGCTATCTTTTTTTAAATAACATAACGGGCAACTTTTAAATAGCAGTATATAAAATATATGGGAAAAATTGGGTAGTTAGATTTACGACCTGCTGGCGTCGAATTTTAATCTCGCCCTGCCGCACCGCCTCGGCGTCGGCGGCGAATATTTTAATCCACACTTTTTTGTCATTTAAAAATAAAATCACTCAATAATTTTTAATAAAAATTTTTTACTCTGCACTCTGGACTAAAAAAATTCAACTACTCTGAGTAGCATAGTCATTCTTGCCTGTGAGCATCTCTGCACTAAATCAAATTCAATCCGCTTTGGAGTTGTGAATCAGGAGGCATTCTAACTGTCGGTTTTCCCCTGCGGCTAATTGAATTTCAACAACTTCGTTGTTCTCTTTTGGCAATCATTTCTGTCACTTTATTTGCCACGAATTACACTAATAAACACGAAAAACATTTATTATTTTTCCATTCACTAAAAACTCTGCACTCTGTATTTCGGCATTCTGCAAAAAAAGGACTTTAAGGACGTCTGACCCCATTAAATTTTTGAAAAAGTGCTTAAGTATTTTTTAAATTATGTCGATAATTTAATTGTAAATAATGTAAAGTTTTATTTTTAGTTTGATGTAAAAATGGAAGTAAAAATAAGAGAATTAATAAAAGTTTTAAATGAAGAATTAAAAGCATATCAGGCAATGTTAAAATTTTCAAAAGAAAAAGGTGAAGCAATAAAAGATAAAAATCTTGATACAGTTGCAAAATTAACAGCAGAAGAAGAAGTTGTTTTAAAAGAAATTTTAACACTTGAAAAACAAAGAATAGGAATTTTACAAGAATTATTAAAAGAAGAAATAACAGAAGATAGTCAGATAAATGTAAGCAAGATATTAGAAAAAGTGTCAGATGAAAGTTTAAAAAAGGAATTAAATAAAGTAAAAGAAGATTTAAAAAATACAATAGAGGAATTAAAAATAGTAAATACAGCAAATGAAAAAATGATAAAAGATACATTAGAAATAATAAATTACTCATTTAAATTAATATCAAAAGTAACAGGCGAAGCAGCAACATATTCAAAAGATAAAATCAAAGGAAAAGATAGTAAAAGTTTATTATCACAACAATCAATGATATTTGATAAAAAATTTTAAAAGGAGAAAACAATGCCAAGTTTTTTTGGAATAGAAACAGCACGAAAAAGTTTAATGGCACATCAATATGCAATAGAAGTTACAGGTCATAATATTGCAAATGCAGGTAATGAGAATTATTCAAGACAGCGAGTAATAATGGATGCAACTGATCCAATGTATCCACCTGGTTTTTATAATTCTGCTGCAATACAAAAAATTGGTAGTGGAGTTATTGTTTCACAAATCGAAAGAATTCGTGATGCTTTTATTGATAATAGAATAATTAAAGAAGACCAGAGTTTAGGATATTGGAATAAAATGAATGAATTGATGCATCAAATAGAGTTAATTTATAATGAACCATCAGATTCAAGTTTAAGAAGTGTTCTTGATTCATTCTGGGAAGCGTGGAATGATGTAGCAAATGCAGAAACACCTGGAGAAATAACAGCAACTCGTGAAATAGTAATTCAGCGTGGTATTGCATTAAGCGCAACAGTAAACAGTATTTATTCAAGTTTTCAAACCTTAGCAGGTAGTGGTGGATATGCTGGCGGTGATAATGCTATTGATGCTGAAATAAAAGTTGATGTAGAAAAGATAAATTCAATAGGCGCAAAAATAGCAGCATTAAATCAAGAAATAGCAATTGCTGATATTAGTGGAAATCCAGCAAATGATTTGTTAGATAAAAGAGATGCTCTTGTAAAAGAAATTGCTAATTTAGTTGATGTTCGTGTTGTTAATACTGATACAGATGATTATCGTGTAATTGCTGGTGGCGTTTTACTTGTTCAGGGTGTTAATTATAATGAAATCGAAGTTCGTCGTGATGAAGTATCCAAACGAAATTTTATTTTTCAAAAAGGCACTGATATTCAAATGAATGTATCAAATGGTGAATTAAAAGCATTATTTGAAGTAAGAGATGAATATTTGCCGCAACATATGAATAATTTAAATGAATTTGCAATAACATTTACAGATATATTTAATGAACAACATAGATATGGCTTTGGTTTAGATGGTTCAACTGGTGTCAATTTTTTTAATCCAATTCCAACAGGTTCAGATAGTATAAGAAAAATAATTGGCACAAGATATATAAATTCACCCACAGAAGCATTAAATGGTGATTTAACAACAAATGAATACGAAAATTTTGAGAGTTTAATCAGTCGTTCATCATCAGCAAGAGTATCAAATAGCCCACCAGAATCAGCATATATAAATGTAAATGCATCATTTGCAACAAATAAATTTAAAAATCCATTAAATGTAAATACATCAATAACAATAGAAACAAATAAAGGCACCTGGACTTCACCATTATTATCAACTTATACATCAGTAAAAGAATTAATGGAAGATATAGCGTATAATTTAGAAGGTGTAGAATTAGTTTATGATAGAAATACAGATAAATTTTCAATAATTGGTTATCCAGATATAACATATATAAAATTAACAGAATCAGATGCAAATGGGTTATGGTCAGCAATAAATATTGATGCATCAACTGATGCAACAAGAATAAATAAGATTACAGATTCAACATCAATCAAAAGTGGTAGAATAGGAATAAATGGTTATTATATAGATTATAATGCAGATACAGATTCAATAAATGATGTGATAAATAGAATAAATGCAACAAATTGTGGTGTTCGTGCTTCATTAACACCAGAAGGAAGATTTGTATTAAGAGCAACTGCTGATTCAAATTATACTATTCGTTCTCTGACAGATTCTGGTACATTATTAACAACACTTGGTGTTCTTGCACCAGGCAGGGGTTATACTTTAGCAGATGGTAATACATATAATTTAATATCAACAAATATAGAATACACGCCATTAGCTGATGCAGCATATAGATTCAGTGTTAATGAAGAAGTAATAAATAATACAGATAAAATAGCAGCACAGGGCGGTGTTGATACAAATTTAGATGGTATTCTTGATGTGCCAAATGGTCCAGCAGATGGTTCAAATGCTTTTGCTCTGGCATCATTAAAATCAAGAAATATAATGAATGCTGAAACAACAACATTTAATGATTTCTTTAATGGGTTAATTTCAAAATTAGGTGTAAGTGCACAGGTTGCCAAAACACAGGCAAATAATTATCAAAATATTGTAGATAACTTGAAAAGCCTACAACAATCAATTTCTGGTGTATCTCTTGATGAAGAAATGGCAAATTTAATAAAATATCAAAAAGGATATTCTGCTACTGGTAGATTTGTTGCTGTAATTCAGGAAATGATGGATTCTGTATTAGGTATGGTTCGATAATAGGAGGATTTAGATGAGAATATCAAATAATATGATTTATAGTCAGGTGTTGATAAATTTACAAAAAAATACAGAAGAATTAGACAATTTATATTGGCAATCATCATCATTAAAAAAGATAAGATATGCTTCTGATGGGCCAACAGAAACAGTCAAACAAATGAATTTAAAATCACAACAAAGTAAAATAGAAAAATATTTATCAAATATAGTTGATGCAGAACAATGGCTTAATACACAGGACAATACATTAAATGATGCAGTTACAATTTTACAACGAGCACATACATTAACGATTCAGGCTGCAAATGATACCTATACTGCGAGTGATAGAAAATTAATCGCAGAAGAAATAAATCAGATTTTAGAGAGTTTAGTTACAGTAGCAAATACCACGCTTGGCGGTAGTTTTTTATATGGTGGCACACAAAATCTTGATTCACCTTTTAATGAAAAACCATTTGCTGTTACACGCGGACAATCCGGTGGTATGGTAAATGTAATTACAAATGTTGAATATAAAGGTGATTTTCAACCAATATATAGAGAAGTAGAAGAAGGAATAAGAATACAAATAAATCAAAATGGAAACGAAGTATTTTATGCAGCACCTTATTCAGTTCAAATGCCTAATTTAGGTTTTTCTGATGCTTCAACTGCATTGAAATTTACTGGTTTTCCTGATAAAGGTTATTTTTCTATAAATAATGAAAATTTCTTTTATAATGTTGATGGCAAATATCAGAGTGATTCTTTACTTGATTTGAAAAATAAAATAAATGAAAGACAAATGAATGTAACAGCAAGTGTTGAGGGAACATATCAAGGCGCAACAGGAATAAATGGTAATGATGCATTCACTTCATCTGGTTCTTTTTATGTAAACGGCGTGCAAATAAATGTTGTGGCTGGTGATACTAAAATTCAGGTTATAAATAAAATAAATAATGTATCATCACAAACTGGTGTAACTGCTTCTATAAATTCAGAAGGTCGTGTTGTTTTAAGTGGTGGAGTTGAATTAACATATAGCAATCAATATAATAATTTATTAAAAGAATTAGGATTAATTGATACTACAAAAATTACAGGTAAATATTCATATTTAGGCGATGAGAAAACTCAAATAACAGCTGGCAGTATTTTTATAAATGGAGTGGAAATTCAGGTAAATGAAAATGCTACTTTTAATGAAATAATAAATTCAATAAATGCACAATCAGGTTTAACAGGAGTATCTGCTGTTTTAACTGCTGATAATAAACTGCAATTAACTGCTGCTGATTTGAATGGTTTAACTTTATCACAGGTTAATACTAATGCTTTAAAAGTAATTGGTTTAGTTGATAGTTCTGATAGAATAAGAACTGATCTTGATACAACAAATGGTAGTGTGTTAAGTAATTATACATTAAAATTAACTTCGCGTGATAGTCATCAGTTTTTTTTAAATGATAGAGGTTCAGGGCAATTATTAAAAGCATTAAATTTTATTGATTATAGTGTGAATAATTCTCCACAGACTTCGCCAAATAATATTAGTAGTTCTGCAACTGTTGTTAATTATTCAATTTTTCAAGTTCTAATTCAGGTTCGTGACGATATGCTAAATAGCAATAGTGCAAGATTAAATGGACAGGATTTAGAACTGCTTGATTCATCAATTACAAATTTATTAAAAAAGCGTGCAGAAGTTGGGGCGAAAGTAAATCGACTTGAAACAATTGATAATCGTTTAAATACAATAAAATTAAACAATCAGGAAATATTGTCAGAAGTAAGTGATGTTGATGTATCAGAGATAATATTAAAACTATCCACACTTGAGAATGTGCAAAAAGCATCTCTTTCTATTGCTGCAAGAATATTCAATTTATCATTAATGGATTTCTTATCATAAAAACATAAAATTTGGATAGTCCATATTTTTAACTTATTTGGGGAATATGAATAAAAACATAGTTTAATAATTTTAATAATAATTTACATTCTCACAAATTAGACAGAAAATATGAAATATAAAAATAATAAAATACCGCTTAAAAAAGATAGATTTACTTGCAATCAACCATTTAAAATAAACCCTTTAATATGAAAACTAAAAGATTTTTTAAGTTTTGTGATTTATATCTTTTATCATTTTATTGTTGAAAATGAAACTTAATAGTATAATGATAAAAATAAATTTTTTTACTGAAATGAAGTTAGAATTAAGAAAAGATTAAAAAATAAAAAACTTGATTATTCTTTTAAATTTATAATATACTCTTTATAAATTGTTTTATAATTGCAATTTTATTTTTTAAAAAAGAAAATATAAGAGGCGATGAAAAATGAAAATTATAATTGTTGGTGCTGGCGCTATTGGTGAATATATTGCTGAAACTTTATCTTATCAAGAAAATGAAATAATTATAATTGATACAAATATAAATAGATTAAATGAAATATCAGAAAAATATGAAGTTCAAACTGCAACAGGTAATGCATTAAATTTTAATTTTTTAAAAAGTTTAAATATTTCTGACGCTGATTTATTTATTGCAGTAACTAATGATGATGCAGTAAATGTAATATCAGCATTAACAGCAAAAAATTTAGGTGTAAAAAAGACAATCACAAGAATAAGAAATAAAGAGTTTTTAGAAGGTAGAACAGAAAGAGATTTTTTTGGAATTGATTTAGTAATATGTCCAGAAAATGCTTCAGCTTATGAAATAGTTAAAAGATTAATAACACCAGGAACAGAAGCTATTGAATCATTTGCTTTTAATAAAATTTTTGTTCGAGAATTTAATATTTCAAAAGATTGTAAAATAAGAAATACACCAATAAAACATTTGAATTTGGGGAATATATTAATAATAGGTATTTATCGTAATGAAAGAATAATAATACCAACAGGGAATGACCATATAGAAGAAGGTGATAAAATTTATGTAATTGGTTCAAAAGAAGAAATTTTTGCGATTGATGAAAGTTTTGCCAGTGAAGATATAGTAAGAAAAAAAATAATGATATTTGGTGGAAAAAATATAGGTTTTACTCTTGCTAAAATGCTGGAAAATTATGATTTTGAAATTAAGTTAATTGAACCTGATATAAATCAATGCGAATTTTTAACAAAAGAATTGGATAAAACAATTGTATTAAATGCCACAGCATTAGACCCTGATTTTTTAGAACAGGAAAATATTCATCAAGTTGATACTTTTATTGGAATTTCAAATTATGATGAAGATAATTTAATTAGTGCTGTTTTAGCAAAAAGTAAAGGTGTTAAAGAAGCATTAATTACAATTGTTCGGAATGAATATATGAATATTGCTAAAAAATTAGGTATAGATACAATTGTTAATCCCTTGTTAATCACAGCAAGTGCTATTTTAAGTTTTCTTATGAAAGATAAAATGAAGACAATAGCAATTTTACCTGATGAAAAAACAAAATTAATAGAATTAAAAGTAACAGAAAAATGCGATATAATAAATCAGCCATTAATAAAAGCAAAATTACCTTCATCAACTTTAATTGGTGCAATATTAAGAGATGAGCGTGTAATTATACCAAAAGGAATTGATACATTAAAAATAGATGATATTGCAATAATAGTAACATTAGAAAAAAACATATCAGAAATTTTAAAAATTTTTTATTAATAAATGAATATAAGAATAGTTTTAAAATTATATGGGCTTTTAATTATTCTGTTAGGTCTATGTATGTCTTTTTCTTATATATGGGGATTATATTATAATGAACCAGAAAAAAATGCAATTGCCATTTCTATTGGAATTTCTTTTTTTATTGGTTCATTATTATTTTATTTAAATAAGAATGCAGCAAATGATATATATTTACAGGAAGCATTTTTAATAGTTGGTGGTGGTTGGTTTGTTGCTGGTTTTTTTGGTGCTTTACCTTATATAATTTCAAATTCAATTCCAAATTTTTTTGATGCTTTTTTTGAATCTGTTTCTGGCTTTACTACTACCGGTGCCTCAATTTTAATTGATATTGAAAAGTTAAGTAAATCAATTTTGTTTTGGCGTAGTTTTACTCACTGGCTTGGTGGAATGGGAATAATTGTTTTATTTGTTGCTTTATTTCCTTTTTTAGGTGTTTCTGCTCGTCATTTAATAAAATATGAAACACCCGGTCCAATAAAAACAAATTTAAAAGCAAGCACAAATCAAACTGCTAAATATTTATGGTATATTTATATTTTATTATCACTGATAGAATGCTTATTATTATTTATTGCAGGAATGGATTTATTTAATGCAATGTGTCATACTTTTGGTACTATGGCAACTGGTGGTTTTTCTACATTAAATAAAAGTATTGCTGGTTTTGATAATAAATATATCGATATAATTATTACTATTTTTATGATATTAGCAGGCACAAATTTTAATTTGTTTTATTTTTTTATTTTAGGTAATTTTAAAACTTTTTTTAAAGATATGGAATTTAAGGTTTATATTCTTATTATTCTTTTTTCTTCTATTTTTGTTTCGTTTCTTTTGTATATTAATAAATATTATTCTACATTATTAAAAGCATTCAGGTATTCTATTTTTCAGGTGGTTTCAATTATAACCACAACAGGTTTTTGCACTGCTAATTTTAATGAATGGCCAGAAGTAATTAAATTATGGTTTGTTGTTTTAATGTTTATTGGTGGTTGCTCTGGTTCAACTGGTGGCGGTATGAAAGTATTTAGAATTATTGTAATAATAAAATTCGCTTTTCAGCAAATATTAAGATTAATTTATCCACAGGGCGTATTTATTTTAAAAATTGCTAAATTTCCATTGCCAAAAAATATTATGTATCAAATACTTGGTTTTTTTATTTTAGCAATTCTAATTTTTATTTTTGGATCGTTATATGTTTCTTTTCATAATATTGATATTATCACCTCTTTTTCTGCTGTTGCTGCTACCTTGTGGAATATTGGTCCAGGTTTAGGTAAAGTTTCGGCTATTGATAATTACTATTTTTTACCTTCTGATGTTAAATTCCTTTTATCTATTTTTATGATTATTGGTCGGCTTGAATTATTTACTGTTATCGTTTTATTTGTGCCTCATTTCTGGAAAAAATAATTTTATTCTGCTTTTATTATTTTTTCAAATTGCACTGAACCATTCCATTTTTTGATTTGAATTTTTATTTTTTTATTCCATTTTGCAAATGAACAATCGTCATTGTTATATGCTTCGTATAAAAAAATTTCATCAGTAATTACAGATGTATTAATCCAGCCAATTGTTGGAATAAAGAATTGCGAGAAAAAATGACCAACTCTGCCCGCAGGTCGTGCTGCTACTCTACAACCTCTAAATAATGCTGTTTCAAGTTCGCAAGTATCTGGACAGGCACCTATTTTTCGTTTTACTGTTTCTATTGTATTCTGGTGCATATCCAATAAATCAATATAAATCATTTCTCCACTAAAAAATTTTTTTCTTTTTTCATAATCATATTTTATATTTTTTCTTATATATTTTTTTATATTTTTATTCAGTTCTTTATATGTATTTGTTTTTATTTCTTTTATTATTTTATTTATTTTTTCTTCTGAAAAAATTATTTTGTTTCCTTCTATTAAAAAGTTTTGCATATCTTTTTTTTCTTCTGAAGAAATATTTATATTTTCAGAAATAGTATATGAATTTGTTTTTACTAATTTGTTTAAATCAACTTCATAAATAAAATCAGAATAAAAAGTCAATATATCATCTTTTTTAAAATTATTAAAATTAACTATTAACCATCTATTATTCGTTTCATCAATTCTAACTTTTTCTTTTTCTGCATTTTTATTTATTTTATAATTTAAAGAAATTATTTTTTTCCATTGCGAATCGCGTGGCAGTGCAACTTCAAATTCGATTTCATTTTCTAAATTTTTTTCATTTTCTTCTTTTATTATTAAATGCAGTTCATAAAATCCTTTTTCTGTATAATGAGTAATTAAATTTATTTTTTTTATAAAATCTAAATTTTTTAGTTTATAAAAATCACTGCTTAATATTTTTATTATTCCATTTTTTTTGTTTTGTAGTTCTTTTATTTTTTGATTATATATTTTTATTTTTGATTCCTTTAATTTATTTATTTGCGTTTCATTTAATGGTTGGTTAAAATCGACTGAACAATAAATTTTAAATGAAGGAATTTTTTGTAATGAATTTATTAAGTAAGTATTTGAATATGAGAAATTGAAAAAAAGACAGAATAAAAAGAGAGTTAAAAAACATTTCATTTCTTTTGAAATATTATTTGAAATGTAGACCCTTTGTTTTGTTCACTTATAACTTCAATTTTTGCCTGATGATGGTCAACTATTTTTTTCACAATTGATAAACCAAGTCCTGTGCCTGAGGGTTTATCTATTGTAACAAATGGTTCAAATAAATTATCTTTTATTTTTGGATTTATTCCTGGTCCATTATCAGTAATTTCTAATATTACATTATCTTCTTTTTCATAAGTTTTTATAATAATTTTTTTATCTTTGATATTATAAGCATTCAGTAAAGCTTCTACTGAATTTTTTACTATATTAATTATTACTCTATAAAATCTGTCTTTATCTAAAAGTATTGTTGATTTTGTGTTTAATTCTTTTATTATTTTTATGTTTGTATTCTTTGTTAAATTATTTATATCATATTTAAGCGAATTAATAAAATCATCTATATTTAATTCAATAAAATTCATAATGTATTTATCTTTTGCAAAATCAAGAATTTCATTTAATAATATTTGAATTTTAAAACATTCTGTAAGGATAATATCAATATATTCTTTTGCTTTTTCATCTGAAATCATTTTTTTAATTATGTCACTAAAACCAATAATAACACTTAAAGGATTTTTAATGTCGTGTATAACGCCACTTGTAATATTACCTATTAATGATAACTTTTCACGCTTCTCAATTTCTTTTTCAATAATAATTCTGTCAAGAACTGTTGCACCAATTACTGCGATTATTGATAATAATTCTTCATCATTTTTATCAAATAATAAATTATCTTTTTTATTTATAACTTGAATTACACCAACTAATTCACCTTTTAAATTTTTCATTGGCATACAAATTAAATTTCGCGTTTTATAATTAAATCTTTTATCAAATGAAGCATCGAAAAATGGTTCATTATATGCATCATTAGTAATTAATGTTTCACCAGTTTTAGCTACATAACCCGCCATGCCTTTTCCAACTTCTAAATTTACAATTTTTTCATTTTCTAACCCTTCTGCAAATAATGACCATATTATGTTTTTTTCTTTTTCGTATATATAAATTGTTGTTCTATCAGCATTTAATATTTTACTTGTTTCAGTAGATAAATATTTAATAATATCATTCACATTATTTTTAATATTTAAAACAGCGATTATATTTAATATTGATTTTAATAAATTATGATTTGAATTATGATTTGTAATTTCCATTATATTTCCTCAATTTTTTTAATTATATAATTTATATCTTCTTTATTTATTCTTGCACTTGCTGCTTTTTCGTGTCCTGTGGCATCTGCATTTTTTAATTGCTCACAGAGTTGTTTTAAGTATTCACCTATATTACAATTATATGTGCGATTTCTTACTGATAATCTCGCACGCTCATTATCTAATTCTGCAATTATAATAATTTTATCAGCATATAAATCAGATAATCTATTAGCAAGAGAACTTGCAATTCGAAATTGAGATTTTTCCAAAGAATAAAATAATATTTTGCTTTTTGGATTTATTGTATTTTGTGCTGCATTAAAATGTTTATTATAAAAATCCAGATATTTTATTTTCTGCCTCTGTAATTTTTCATCTTTAATAAATTCTTTAAATGTATAATATTTATTAAGTTTTTTAATTACATAATTACACCATTCATTATTATATTGTATAGCATAAAAAATATTTTTTAATTCTATTAATTCTTCATCTACAAATTTTATTTCTGCTAATAAATTTTCAGCTGCTTCTTCGCAATAATCCATTATTGAAGCTAATGCAACCCATTCTTTATATCGTTCATCAATATTATTTTTTAATAATTCATAAACTAATAAAGCATTGGCTGGATTAGGTGAAATATGAAATTCTCGTGGATTAAGAAAATTTGTTATAATATTTTGAATAGGATGATGGTCAATATTCAATGCAATATCATTAAAAATTTTATATTCATTACTCATTCCATAACCTTCTAAAAAAATTATATACTGTTGATTTTCTTTTATTTTAATTATTTGATTGTATTCATCATTTCTAAATTGAGCAACACCAAATAAATTTATTTTTAAATTTTTTTGAGAAAGAAAATTGTAAATTTGAATTGCCGAAACAATACCATCACAATCAGCATGATAAACTAATAAATATTTATTGTATTTATTTAAAATATTAATGAGTAAATTATAAAACGCTTCTATCTTTCTATTAAAATTTTTAATATCCCCATTTATAATTAACATCAATAATAACTATTAAGCAGGCAATGGATATTTCTTTAATACTTCTTCAATTGTTTTTGTAAAATTGTCAATTGAAAATTTTGTAATATATCCATCACAGCCAACTTCTTCGCCTTTTAATTTTACACTTTCACCACTTAATGAGGTATGCATTATTACTGGTAAAATTGCCAGTTCATTGTGGTCTTTTATATTTTTTGTTAGTGTGTAACCATCCATTAATGGCATTTCAATATCAGTAATAACAAGTCCAATTAAATGTCTCAAAGGTATTCCCTGTGCTTCTGCTATTTTATAACTTTTTATTATTTCATCTAATGCTTCTTTGCCATTTGCTTTTTCTATTACATTATAGCCTGATTTTTCTAATATATTTTTCATTTGTGACCTAACTGTTTTTGAATCATCAACAATTAAAACATTTATACCTCTATGAGCGCTTTTTATTGCCTCTGGTGTATTAAATTTTTCTACTTCCTGTTGTTGTAATATATTTATTTCATTTACTATTTTTTCAAAATCGAGTATAACGAGCGATTCATTATTTCTTATTTTTACAACGCCAATAATTAAACCAGATTCATCTTTGCTTGATACTTTTGGTGGAGGTAAAATATCTTCCCATGAAATTCTGTGAATTTGCACTACTTCGTGAACTAAAAGACCAATATATAAATTATTAAATTCTGCGACAATAACAAAATATTTTTTATATTCTGTATCACCATTTAATCTTTCTATTAAATTTAATAATGGAATATTTTCATTTCTTAATGAGAACATACCAAGAATATATGGTACTTCTTCTGGTAATGGAACAATTTCAGGCATATTTATTACTTCACGAACTTTAAAAACATTTATTCCATAAATACAATCATATAATTGACCTAATTTACTTTTTTTCTTTATTTTAAATTCTATTAATTCCATTTTATTTTTTCCAACTTTTATTACATCGCCTATTTTTGCCATTTTTATTGCCTCCTTTTATTATTAAATTAATTATTTAATAATATAATTAAAAAAAAATTTTATGTCAATAAAAATAATAAATTTTTCTTGACAAAATTTTAATATACTACATAATAATATAAATAAAATTTTAAATTATTGAAAGAAGAAGGGAAGAAGAAATGATTATATTTTATTTTTTAAGTGCAATAATTATATTATTGATAATTTATATAATTGCAATTTACAATAGAATAATCAATCTAAAAGTAAAGGCAGAAAATAGTTGGGCACAAATAAAAGTGCAATTAGAACGAAGATATGATTTAATACCAAATTTAGTTGAAGCAGTAAAGGGCTATATGGCTCACGAGCGTGAAACACTTGAAAAAGTAATTAAAGCAAGAAATATAGCAAGCGAAAGTAAAACAATAAATGAACAAATAACAAATGATAATATATTAAGTGGAACATTAAAAACATTATTTGCAGTAATGGAAAATTATCCTGATTTAAAAGCAAATCAAAATGTAATGAAATTGCAGGAAGAATTAACATCAACTGAAAATAGAATTTCATTTGCACGGCAAAGTTATAATGATGCAGTTATGCGATACAATACAGAAATAAATCTATTTCCATCAAATATAATTGCAAAAAAATTTAATTTTCAAGAACTTAAATTTTATGAAGTAGACGAGAAAGTATCAAAAACACCTGAGGTTAAGTTTTGAATTTAACAAATAAGAATTTTCTTTTATCTGATTTTTGGACCCAGATAAAAAACAATCAACTGAAATTTATTTTTATTATTTTCATAACAATAATTCTGTATATAATTATCTCTTATTTGATTTTCATTTCTTTTATTTTTTGCTTATTTCGATATTCTAAAATAAATTTTGTTGATAAAAATTTATTTATTATTTCAATAATTATTAGTTCTTTTATTATTTTTTTTCAGTATAAATTTTATAAGAATAAAAGTATTATTTTTATTAGAGAAATATTAAATTGCTATAAACCAGATATAAATGATGTATTACATAAACAAATAATAAATATAGTAGAAGAGTTAAAAGTAGCAACAAATTATAATGAAGAAATAGAAATAATAATAATACCAACTTTTTCACAAAATATATTTTCCTGTAGTGCAGGAAAAATAAAGGCAATAGGAATAAGTGAGGGCATAATAACAAAATTTACTCGTGAAGAATTACAGGCAGTTATTGCCCAACAATTTGTTCATATTATAAATAAAGATACAGAAATTATTACTTTTATTTGTTCGAGTTACGAGTTTATAAAAAATTTATATTCAAAAGTATTTTTAAAATTTCCACAGGAAAAAAATAAAAATTATATTAATAAAAAAAATCAAAGTTTTAATTTTATAATTATGTTACCATCATTATTATTAGCACAATTGTTATTAAAAATAATGATAATATTTATTTCACGAAATCGTGAAAATTATGCTGATGTAAAATCAGTTGAAATAACAAGAAATCCAATGGCACTTGTTAGCGCATTATATAAAATAAATACTTCACGCATTGATAAAGAAATATTTATTTATTCATCATTTTCACCATTATTTATTGTTCCACCTGAAATAAACACCATAAACGAAAAGAAAGGTTTTTTTGCTGATTTGTTTTCAACTCATCCACCAATAAACGAGAGATTAAATAATTTACTTATTATTGCTGGAAGTTCATTAGAGAAATTTTATTATGCAAAAGAAAAAGAGAAATATTTTAGAGAGAAAGAAAAAATAAATGAAGGGAAAGAAAAAGAAGAGAAAAATTTAATAAAAGAAAATGATTATTATGTATATATGAATAATGAATGGTTTGGACCATATAAAAAGAGTCAATTATTTGAAATAGAAAATTTAACACCTGAAACATATATAAATATAGCAGGGACAAATATTGTTGCAGAATTTAAAAATATTTTTCCTGATATTTTTGATATAAGTAGTTTAGAGCAATCAAAACGAATGTGTCCAAGATGTGGATTTATTGGTGGTAGGTTATATGAAACATATTATGAATTTGTGCCTGTTGAACGATGTAATAAATGTAAGGGTTATTTATTAACAAAAGAAAAAATAATTAGAATAATAAATAGAAATATTAGAACATTTACACTTGAAGAAATAGAGTATGCAAAAGAATATAAAGGAAAAATAAATAAGATGGGTTTAAAAAAAGAAATAACAAAAATTGATAATTCAAAACATTTAATTTGTCCAAATTGTAAAATGCTAATGAATAGAGCGTATTATAATTATGAAGATTACATTGTGATTGATAGATGTACTAATTGTAATTTATTCTGGTTTGATAATAGAGAACTTGAAATATTACAATTATACATAGAGAAAAGAATTGCAGAGAAAAATTATTCGAGATGATAAATAAAAGCATTTAATAAATCGCCTGCCCACATTATCCAATTATGTCCCTGATTATATCGCATTTTATAATATTTTATTTTGTTTGTTTCAAGAAATTCAATGAATTTTTCATTTAATGAAATTAGATTCTGATTATTTATATACTTTTCAAAATTACCCCAACACAAATAAATATCTAAATTTGAAAATTCATCAATAGAAGAAATAGAATAAATATTATTATTATTATATTCAGTTGTTAAACTTTGTAAAATTAATTTATTTATTTTTTTTTCGCTTTTGGTAGCAGAAAATAAAGCCTCTAATGCACCTAAATAATTACCACCTAATATTATACCTTTTTCTGATTCAATTATTTTTACTTCAATATTTAATAAAGATAATAATTCTTCAAGAATAAATTTTGAGTAATTAAGATTAAAATTATATTCAAAATTTTTTTCTTCATTTGAAGAATAAATTAAAGCAATCACAAAAGGTTTAACTAATTGTTTATTTGTTATATAATCAAAAATATTTTTTATTAAGCCGTATTTATAATAATTATTACCATTATTAAAAATAACAAGAAAATATTTTTCATTTGCATCAAAATTATAAGGCAATAATAGTTTAATCTTTTTTTTGTAATTTAGATATTTACTATTTATTTCAAAATCTTTTTCAATGGATAGTTTGAAATTTAAATTTGTTTTAAATTCAGGATGCGCTGGATATTCTGGCATTTCTAAGACTGAATTTTCGCCCAATTCAGTTAATATTGTTTTTGGGTTTTTTTTGTCAAGTTCATAATTATTATTCACAATAAATTTGTATTCAATTCGACTATTTAATGGTAATATTTTTTCAATGTAATAAATGCCTGAATTAGATAATTCGTATAATTTATCATAACCAGAAAGCCAGCAATTCATATCACCAATTAATTCAACATTTTTATTTGTTTCGCCTGAATATACAAAATAAACTTTTTCTTGATTGATTAATGGCGTTTGGGCTTCTGTTAATAATTTTTTTAATTCAGTTAAACTAAGCATTTCTTCTCTTTTTAAAATTTTAGTAATTTATCTATTTTATATTTATCTAATTCAACTAAATTATTAACAACATTGACAATCATTTTTTGGTGTGTATTTAATTTTGTATTTTTTATTATTTCTTTTGCTTCATCTGTATCCTGTAATTGAGATATATTTTGTTCAAGAGAAATATTCAAGGAATTTAATGAATTAAGCCGTTCTTGAAATTTATTAATAGCAACACTAATATTATTACGATATTTTTCTAATTCATTTAATTTTTCTTCAATTGTTTTTAAATAACCTCTGATTTCTTCTGTATTTTTAAAATTTTCTTTTTTTAAATTTAAACCCTCAGCAGTTAAATCTTTTAATTCTAATATATATGTATCTTCTGGTTTTATTCCATAATGAAAATACAATTTATTTATTTTATCAGTATCTTTAAGAAAAATTTTATTGTTTAATTGATAAATTTTTTCTGCATTTTCAGTTAATTCTTTTTGTAATTCTTTTATTTCTACTGAGATTAAATTTATCTCATTTTCACTCATTGTTTCATTACTTGCTCTTAAACAAATTGTATGCATTCTATCAAGTATATTTTTTGTTTCTGCAAGACCATCATCAAAAGCAGTTAGGTAAGTAATAGAAGTATTTAATTCATTTATTAATTGAGCAACAGTATTTTTATTTGTTTTATATTCTTCTGATAAAACTAAATCTTTTGTTTGCAATGCCCCAGTATTATTTAGACCAGATGAAATTTTTTCAGTGGAACTTTTAATTTCAGAACTAATTTTTTTATTTAATGTTTTAGTATATAAAGGAAAAAATAAATTTTTTAAATCAATCATAAAAATTCTTTTTATTTATAAAATTTAAAATTGTCAATCTTTATTTTTTTTATGTTTTAATTTTTTATTTTTAAAAGCATCAATAATATCCTGTACTTCACTTTCAAAACCTAAACTTTTTATTGCAAGAACACATGCCATTCTAATATCCTGTGGCTCGTTCTTATCACGGAGAATATTATTTAATTTTCCAAATGCTCGTTTATTATTTATTTTTCCTAATGCCCAGATTATCTTTTCTTTTAAAATAGGTTCAGCATAATCAATTGTATCTAATAAGACATTAACAGAATTTTCTGATTTTAATTTGCCTAATGCTAATGCTGCTTCAACTCTTATTTCTGTTGGATATTCATCATTTATTAAATAATCTTCTAATTTTCTAATTTCTTTAAAATTATTTTTTTCGACAATATTTTGTATTTGTGATATAATTGCTTTTGTATCGAAATTATGTTTTGTTTCTTTTAAACTTAAAATATTTTTTACTTCAGTAAGAAATTCATTAATTTGAAATGGTTTAACAATATATTTATAAGCGCCTAATGCTTTTGCTAATTCCATATCTTTTTTTTGTGAGCGTGCTGATAACATAATAACTGGTATTTGTGAAAGAATTAATGATTGTTTAATTGTTTTTAATACTTCAAAGCCATTTATATCAGGCATCATAATATCAAGTATAATTAAGTCAGGTCTGATATTATTAATTAATTCTATAGCTACTTTTCCGTTTTCTGCTTCACTTACTTCAATACCAATTTTTTCCAGATTCATTTTTAATATATATCTTAAATATTTTTCATCATCAACAATTAATACTCTTTTTGGCATAAAATTTCACCTTAAAAATTTTTTGAAATTTTTTCTGTTTTATCCATTATTAAATATTTAAGATTTAAACTATTTATTTTAATAAAATCATTTCGTTCTTGCAAGTTATAAATAAAAAAAATTGTTGCTAATACATCAGCATCAACACATTTATCGAAAATAATAGTTGCTGAAATGTTTTCATCAGCAGGTAATCCAGTTTGTGTGTTAATTATATGATGAAAACGCTGATTATTTAGTATTGTGAAGCGTTGATAATCACCTGATGTAGCAACTGCACCATTTGTTAATTCAATAACATCAAGCAGTTCGTCGGATTTTCGTGGATGTTGTATTCCTATTCGCCACTTTTTATTATATTTATTCTCTTTACAAAAAACTCTTAAATCACCGCCACCATTTATTATGCCAGCATAAATATTATTTTGTTTTAAACAATAATTAATAATAAAATCAATCACATAACCTTTTGCTAAACTACCTAAATCAATTGAAATATCAGGATTAGAAAATTTTATTGATTTATTTTGAAATAATAAATTACCATTTTTAAAAGAATCTAATTTTTTAGAAATTAAAACAGTATCCGGTAAAACATTATTTGTAATTATATCATTATAAATATTCTTAAATTCACCTAATAAAATGCTGAATTTTCTATTAGTTAATTGTTCATAAGCATAACCAATTTTAATAATTTGAAATAATGTGTCAGATAATTGAGTGTATTCAGTTTTGGCTTTTTTATTTACTTTTGATAATTCAGAATTTTCATCAAAGAAATTTACTATTTTTTCATTCTCAATAATAATATTTTTTATTTCATTTATTTGTTCATTAAGTTTATATGGATTTTTACCAACTAATGCAATTTCAAAATAAGTATCAAATAACTCTGGAAAAATTTTTTTTACTGTATAAATTTTTAAAAAAAAAAGATAAACAACGACAATTATAAGCAGAAGCAAAATAAGATATTTTTTCATTCAAAAAAATTTATACAGTTATTAGATTTTTTATGTTGTTATAAGTAGTTGTGCCGATACCAGTAACATTTTTAATATCATCAATTGATTTAAAAGCACCATTTTTTGTGCGGTAATCAATAATTTTTTGTGCTGTTGTTTCACCAATGCCTGGTAATTTCATTAAATCATTTTTACTTGCAATATTAATGTTTATCTTACTTGCTGCGACTATTTTTTGATATTCAGCATAATACTTTTGTGCTAATTCAGGTGAATGAATAATAATTAAATTTTCATCATTCGAAGAATTAGCAGTATTAGTCCAATTGAACGAACCAGTTATAACTACAGATTTATCAATAACAGCAAATTTATTATGCATAATGCCTTTTGAATTTACTGATTTAATTACATTTAAACCAGCATTTTTTAATGTTTCAAATTTTGAATATGAATTTTCAGTTTGTATGGAATCAAATACACCTGCTATAGATACGCCGCGATTTTTTGCACTTATTAAATCAGATGCAATGTTCTGGTCTGTAAAAGCAAACACGCAAAAAACAATTTCTGATTTTGCTTTATTTAATTCTTTTCTTAAATTATATAAACAATTATCTGATGGTGAAAAATATATTTCTATTTCAGTGCTGCCATCTTTTTCATTACCATCATTTACTGTTATTAAATTTTTTATTTTATCAAAAGTAGTTGAACCAATTCCTTTTACATTTTTTATATCATCGATTTTAATAAATGAACCATTAGCATTACGATAATCGACAATATTTTTTGCTGTTGTTGTGCCAATTGATGGTAAGGTTGTAAGTTCTTCAATTGATGCTTTATTTATGTTAATTAAATTTGATGAACTATTACTTGAAATAGCAAAACTATGTAAGGTATTGTCTGTTTTTTCGACACCAAATTTTTTTGAAACAAACATTTCATTAAATTCTTTCTTAAATTGTTCTGCTACTTTTACTGATTCAATTATTACAATATTGTTATTATCGTTCATTGCTGAAGAGTAATTAAAATTATATGAACCAGTTAAAACTTTTTTATCATCAATCACAACAAATTTATTATGCATTAAAGTAGTTTCACTTGCTTTTGAAGAATCAAGAACAATTTTAATACCTGCTTCTTTTAGTTTTGAATAATACTCTTTTGAAGATTTATCGTTATATACTTCACCTTCTGTAACTATTCTTATATTTTGTGCACCTATTATTTTTGCAGCATTAACAAGTGCATTTACAACATTCCAACTTTTTAATGAATAAATAGCAACATCAATACTTGATTTAGCACTTGCTATTAATTCAACTAATTTGTTTTCTAATATTTTATCACCTGTTGCTGGATTATTAAAATATGCTTCTAATTTACCATAGTCTCTTACTGAAACAGATAAAATTCCAGTTACTTGTTCAGTTTGCCCGTTTTCTGTTATTGTTGTTGTTTTAACAATTTGTAAATCATCAGTTGAATCAAATTTATGGTCAAATTCAAATGTTTTTAATACTTTGCCTGTTTTTGAAATTACTTCTGCTTTATACTTATAAGTTGAACCAATATTAATAATTGTTGGACCGGTAATTACCATAATTGCTGAAGTATTTTTATAACCACTTGTGCCAGAAGTAGAACTTGCACTTCTTGTTGTGCCTGATGTTGCTGCTGTTTTAACAGCATTATTATCAAAGCCAGGTGTGCCATATCTACCACCAAAAAATTGGTCTGATGTAAACCAATTATCAGCAGTATCATTACTTTTTGTTAAATCTTTAACAGCCATTGAATGACCTTTGTCTTTTGAATTACCAGCAGGCCATTTATTAGTAAAAACAACAGCATCAACTAAATTATCTTCTGAAATATTTCCTGAATATAATTTTAAAGTATCAATAGTATTTAATAATGAAATTGATTTAATTTCATTTGGCGTTATATCAGTTAATGCACCTTTTTTAGCGATTAAATAATAACTTTTTGGATATATCTTTGCATTATCATTTATTTTGATTATTTTATTTGAACTATTAACTAATTGCCAATTTGAAATATCGATAATTTCATCAGTTCTATTGTATAATTCAACATACTCATAACCAGCCCACATTATTTCACTGATAATTACTTTATCTTTAAATCTATTTTGTTCTTTTTGTATTTTTATTGAATTCCATACTGTTTGGTCAGCAATAACTGTTTTACTGCTTGATGCTGTTTTATAGCCTTGATATTCTGCTGTAACAGTATAATCACCTGCTTTTAATTTATCAAAAGTATAAAGACCAGTGCTTGAAGTAAAAAAAGAAATATTGCCTGGTGTTAAAGTGCATTTTACACCTTCTAATCTTTTGTCAGTTTCAAGGTCAAAAATAATACCAACAAGTTTACCTGTTGAAGGAACTTCATTTATATTTATTATAAAATTAGAGGCAGGTGCAGAAGCAGGTAAAATAGCGGAATTAGCAGTTGCAGAAGAATCAATTGCTTTAATATAATATTCTAATTTACCAACTTTTGTATAAGCAGCAGGAATAACAGCAGAGTATTGATTATCTGCTATTTTTGACATTTCAATAACTGCAAAATTTAATTCATTAATATTTCTGTAATATAAATAAACATTTTTAATTCCTTTATTATCAGTTACTGTTGCAACAACATTTATATCTTCATTATCAAATACATCATTTACTTTAGTATGTGCAATTACTGGTGGTTGAATATCATCAGGCACTGATTTATTAAAATGTGCTAATACACCTAAATAATGTGCTCGTGCTATTGATTTAACATAATCAGGATTTCTTAATCTTGCTTCTTCATCAATATTAGAAATAAAAGAACTTTCAGTTAATTCAGCAGGCATATTTGTATTTCTAACAACATAGAAGTCATCTTTATGAACACCACGCACCCCACAATTAGTGCTTACTAATGGCAATTTTAATGCTTTTTCAATTTCAATTATTGTTTTAGAAGCTAAATCTATACTATTTTGACTTGCACTGGTATAGACATGTGCACCTGAATAATTTGCACTTCTTGATGAGGACGCATTAAAATGAATTGAAACAAATCTATCTACTTTTGCATTATTTGCATAAGTTGTTCTTCCACCAAGAGTAATAAAAACATTATCAGTTCTTGTCATATAAACATCAGCGCCAGCACCGGCTAATAATGATTTTAATTCTGTTGCAACCTGTAAATTTACATCTGCTTCGCGTAAGCCATTTAAACCAATTGCACCTGGGTCACCAGGATTGCCATTATATGTTTGTCCTGCATTGCCACCGTGTCCCGGGTCAAGGCAAATTTTAATTCCAGTTAATGGTGCACTAATAATAATTGTTGAAGACATTAAGATAAAGATAAAAAGGAATAATTTTGTTTTAAACATTTTTTATCACCTCTTTTTATAATTTTAATTCGAATTTTTCCAACTGATTAGTTTTATAATCAACATAATATAATTCTTTATTATCTGCCGATAGATAAGGATGCAATTCGATTTTATCTTTTGTATTTGTTAATTGCTCAATTTTTTTTGTGTTTATATCATAATAAAAAATATCTGATGCAGTAATATCATGCCCATCATCTTCTGTTTTAATAAATACAATTTTATTACTATCTTTTGTCCAGATTGCTTCAAGACCAATACCAATTTTTATTGCTTCTGTTTCGCCTGTTACAAAAGTATAAAAAATTTCATCACCATTTTGAAATAATACTTTTTGTTTGTCAGGCGATAGAATAGGATTATAGCCCCCATTTAAACTTAATCTTCGCACATCAGTTTTATCGAGTTTTTGTGACCATATATTCATATCTTTTTGAAATACAATTCGCTCTTCATTTTTTTTATTATAATCTAATTTGCTTTTTGCATTATATATTTTTTCTTTTAAAATATTATCAGCAAAAAAATAAAGTAACATTTCATTTTTTGATTTTACTAACCAGGTTGGTTTAGTTATTTCCCGACAGGGTTCATTTATATCTTCATTTTTGTTTGCTGATAAATCATATACTTTAATCACATAATAAAATAAGCCATCTTCTTTTTCTATATATGTTGTATAAGCAATAAAATTATCATCCATTGACCAATCATAAAAAGTATCTGCTAATTTTTCTGAAATAATTTTTTTTGATTGATTAGTTTTAATTTCATATAAATATAAACCATCTTTTGTTGCAGTAGTATAAATTATATATTGATTATTATGTGAAATTTTTGGATATAATAAAGGTAAATTATTTTCTAACTTTAAAGGAATAGTGATAACATTTTTTATCACAATTTTTTCAGGTAAATTATCTGGTGTTTTTATTTTAAACAGAATTAAAATAATAATTATTATAAATAATAATATTATTAATAATTTTTTCATAACTCCCATAATTATTATATATTAAAAAAAGTTTTTGTCAATATCAATATTAAAAAAATTTTTTAAACTTGACATTATAATTATGATATTTTATTTTTTAAAAAAAATTTATGGAGGCGATAAGAATGTATAAATTAGAATTTCTTAAGAAGATACCAAAAACAGATTTGCATTTGCATTTAGATGGTTCATTAAGAATACCAACATTAATTGAATTAGCAAAAGAAAATAATGTTCAATTACCATCTTATACAGTTGATGGATTAAAACAATTAGTATTTAAAGATAGATATAATAGTCTGGCTGAATATTTACAGGGGTTTATTTATACAGTAGCAACATTACAAACAGCCGAAGCATTAGAAAGAGTTGCTTATGAATTAGCCTGGGACAATATAAATGAAGGAGTAAGATATATTGAAGTTCGTTTTGCACCACAATTACATATAAACAAAAATTTAAGTTTTGAACAGATATTAGAAGCAGTGAATAAAGGTCTAAAAAGAGCAGAGACAGAATATAATTCATCAGAAAAAATAAAGAATAATGAAGAACCACCATTTCATTATGGAATAATCGTATGTTCATTACGAATGTTTATGCCAATGATGTCTGAATATTATAGAAAATTATTTGAAGTACATAAATATTCGACACAGGAAGAGATATTTGCATTAGCATCAATAGAATTGGCAAAAGCAACAGAAAAATTATTAAATACAACAGATATTCCAGTTGTTGGTTTTGACCTTGCAGGCCAGGAAAATGGTTATCCAGCAGGCACACATAAAACAGCATACGAAATATGTCATAATTATTTTTTAAAAAAGACAGTGCATGCAGGTGAAGCGTATGGAGCAGAATCAATTTTTCAGGCAATCACGCATTTAAAAGCAGATAGAATAGGCCATGGTTTTTATTTATTTGATGAAAATAAAATTGAGAGTAAGAAAATAGTAGATAAACAAAAATATATAAGAGATTTAGCAAATTATATTGCAGATAGAAGAATAACAATAGAGGTATGTTTAACAAGTAATTTACAGACAAATCCAAATTTAAAAGATATAAAAGAACATACATTTAAAAAGATGCTTGAACACGGCTTATCAGTTACAATATGTACTGATAATATGTTAATGTCAAATACCACAGTAACAAAAGAGATAAAATTGGCTGTTGATAATTTTAATATACCATTAAAAAAATTACGTGATATAATTATTTATGGTTTTAAAAGAAGTTTCTTCCCAGGTGATTATATGACAAAGCGTAAATATTGCCGTCAGATTATTGATTATTATGATAAAATACAAAAAGAATTTTATCCTGATGCGTAAGATTTATTTTTTATTTTTTCTTATTATTTTGTTTGTGTTTAATTGTGCTGTTTTCCAATCAACAAAAGAAAAAGAAGAAAGAAATTCTTCTGAAAAAGAAACAAAAGAAATTGTTCAATTAACTGGAATAATAAATGTAACAGATGAAGACTATATTTATTTAGTTGTAAATTGGAAATCACGTTCTAAAAAGACTTATGAGATAATTGGTGATAATCGTGATGAATTTCGAAAACTAAATAATAAAATAATAATTGCTGATTGTATTATGGTTGAAGAAAAATATTGGAGTGGAAAAATAAAAATTATAAAATATAGAATTCAATAAAAGTTGACAAATTTCTTTTCTCAAATCAGGATTTAATTTCAAAAAAAATTTATTTGCAAAAACAAGATAATTTATTTAATTTATATTTTGTTTAAAAAATTTAATTAGTAAAAATTTATGTTAAAAAAACTAATAAAATTTATAGTTATTATATTTGTTTTATTAATTGGTTTTACAACACTTCAAGTTATCAGATATAAATATATTAATCCAGAAAATACAAATTTTATGAAGATACGAGAAAAGCAGGCAAAGGCAGCAAAACGAAGATATAAAAAAATATATAAATGGGTGCCATTAACGAATATTTCATATAATTTACGAAGAACAGTCATCAGAGCAGAAGATGCAAAATTTTATGAGCATAATGGTTTTGATTTTGAAGCAATAAAAAATGCAATAAAAAAGAATCAAAAAAAGAAGAAGATAAAATATGGCGCAAGCACAATAACACAGCAATTAGCAAAAAATTTATTTTTATGGCCAGAACGAAGTTATTTGCGAAAAGCACTCGAAGCATATTATACAATATTAATTGAAATTTTTTTAAGTAAAGATAGAATTCTTGAATTATATTTAAATGTTATTGAATGGGGCGATGGAATTTATGGTGCAGAAGCAGCTTCGCAATATTATTTTAAAACAACAAGTAAAAAATTGACATTAGAGCAAAGTGCATTATTAACTGCAATTATTCCAAATCCAAGAAAATATAAAATAAATTCGAATTATGTAAATGAACGCAAGGAAAAATTATTGAATAATATTTAATAAAAAATTATATATATTTTAAATTTTTTTCAAAAATGCTTGCATAAAAAAATTTTTTTTGATAAAATTTAAAAAATTTTTTAAAAGGAGTTTAATGATTATGGCAGAAGAAGTAAAAGAATATTCAATAAGTCCAGATGGTACAAAATATCAATTACCAACGAAAGAAGATTATAAAAAGGAGTATGAAAGATTAAAAAAGATTGTGGCAGAGAAAAGAAAAGAAAATAAAGAAATTGTGGTTGTAGTTGGGCTTGGATTTGTTGGTGCTGTGATGGCTGCTATTGTTGCTGATACAGAAAATGAAAAAAAAGAGCCAACAAAATTTGTGATAGGAATGCAAAGACCAAGTAAACGAAGTTATTGGAAAATACCATTATTAAATCAAGGCATTTCACCAGTAAAAGCAGAAGACCCTGAAGTTGATGAAATAATTTCAAGATGTGTTTTAAAGAAAAAAACATTAATAGCAACATATACTTATGATGCACTTGAATTTGCAGATGTTGTTGTTGTTGATGTGCAATGTGACTATTTAAAAAATGCACTTGGTAATGTATTGAATGGCGAAGTTGATATGGCAGCGCTTGAAAATGCAATTGCAATAATAGCAGAAAAAATACCAGCAAATGCATTAGTATTAATAGAGACAACAGTTGCACCAGGCACAACAGAACAAATTGCTTATCCAATAATGAAAAAAATATTTGAAAGAAGAGGAATAAGTAGTGAACCATTATTAGCACATAGTTATGAGCGTGTAATGCCAGGTCGTAATTATGTTGCTTCTATCCGTGATTTCTGGCGTGTTTGCAGTGGTATAAATGAAGAAGCAAAAGATAAAGTAGTAAAATTTTTAAATGAAGTATTAAATACAAAAGATTATCCATTAACAGTATTAGATAAACCAATAGAATCAGAAACAGCAAAGATAGTAGAAAATAGTTATCGCGCAACAATACTTGCTTTTCTTGATGAATGGTCATTATTTGCAGAACGAAATGGAGTAGATTTAAAGAAAGTAATAGATGCAATAAAAATGAGACCAACTCATTCAAATATAATTTTTCCAGGTCCAGGTATTGGTGGTTATTGTCTACCAAAAGATGGTGGGCTTGGTGTGTGGGCTTATAAACATATTCTTGGCTGGAATGATGATATATTTAAAATTACGCCTGTTGCAATAGATATAAATGATACTCGTGGACTCCATGTCGCTGAATTAGTTCGTGATGCATTACGAAATATGGGAAAACTAATTGCTGCTGCTGAAGTATTAGTATTAGGTGCATCATATAGAGAAGATGTAGGTGATACTCGTTATAGCGGAGTTGAAATTGTTGTAAGAAAATTAACAGAAATGGGTGCTGATATAAAAGTATTTGACCCATATTTAGAACATTGGTGGGAATTAGAAGAACAGGATACATATCCATATCCAGGTTATAGCAAAAAGAAATATTTTCATCGCCAGGAAAAATTAAAAAATTTAAGATTAGAAAAAGATATGTTTGCAGCAATGAAAGATGCAGAAGCAATTATTTTTGCTGTTCGGCATAAACAATTTTTAAATTTAGACCCAGATGAAGTAGTTAAAGCAGTTGGTAAACCCTGTGCAATTATTGATTGCTTTTGTATTCTCGATGATAAAAAAATTGAGCGATATTTTGAGTTAGGTTGTGAAGTAAAAGGTCTTGGTCGAGGTCATATCAAAAGAATAAAAGATAAAGTTCGTGAAAAAAAGGGTTAAATGTGGAAATAAATGAAAAATTAAAAGAACTAATAATCACTGGTTTTTTAGAACAATTAAATGCTACAAAGAAATTAGTAGATAAAATAATAGGTAAATTTTCCCGAGATAAAGAAATTGAGTTTCCTGATACAGCTTATAATTTTCCTTTATTTTTTGGATTAACTGGCAAAAAAATTTTTTCATTAATTGATATACAAAATCAAATAGAAATTATTGAAAAAACAGATAAAAATAATATTCTTGATTGTGGAATAAATACTGTAATTTTAGAGGAATTTTATAAAGCATTACAATTATTAGGTGGCGAGCAAGTAAATTTTATACCCGATACAATTTTGCGTTCACTTGGTGTACAATTAGTTAGTAGTGATATAAGTGGAATTGCTGTTATTCTTGGTTCAGCACCAACAGCAAAAGAGGCAGTAAAAATAATTCGCGGCTTTCAAGAAAAAAATATTTTATCAATTTTAATAGGTAATTGTGAAGGCGAAACATTTGCAAAACAATTAGAACAATCAGGAATAGAAATTTCACTTGCAACTTATATTGTTAATTGTGGAGATGATACAGAATCAGCTGCTCTTGCGATGAATTTTGCTATTCGGGCTGCTTTAACATTTGGTGGAATAGAAGGCGGTCAAAAAGAAAAATGTCTTGAATATTGTAGAAATCGTATTCCAGCATTTGTATTGGCATTAAAATGCATTGATGCTAAAAAAGTTGCCACTGCTGCTGGTGCTATTGCTTTTGGTTTTCCTGTAATTACTAATTTTGATGTTCCAAAAATTTCATTTTTTTCAGATGATGGTTTTGAAAAAAAATTATTATCTTCCTGTAATGATTTAGATAAGATTGTTGATTATTGTATTGAAACAAGAGAGATAAAAATTAAAATCACTAAAATTGATATACCAGTGAAATATGGACCAGCATTTGAAGGTGAGCGTGTGCGAAAAGAAGAAATGTATATTGAATTTGGAGGTAAACACGCAACAGCATTAGAATTAGTAAAAATGGTTAATTTTGATGAAATACAAAATAAAAAAATTCAGGTAATTGGAAAAGAGATTGATGAATTTCAAGAAGGGACATCAACTGATTTAGCAATGATTGTTCGTGTTGCTGGAAAAAAAATGCAAAAAGATTTTGAACCAATTTTAGAAAGACAGATACACAGGATAATGAATTTTGCAATGGGAATAATGCATACAGGTCAAAGAAATTTTGTCTGGCTGCGAATAAGTAAACAGGCAAAAAAAGATGGTTTTAAATTATTTCATTTAGGAGAAATAATTTGCTCAAAATTATTAAGTGAATATGGTGAAATAATAGATAAAATAGAGGTTGATATAATAACTGATTCTGAATTAGTAAAAGAATATTTAGCAGAAGCCCAAAAAATATATAGTGAGCGCGATAAGCGAATTGGTGAAATGACAGATGAAAGTGTAGAAGAATTTTATTCTTGTTTATTATGTCAATCATTTGCACCAACACATGTTTGTATAATTACGCCAGAGCGACTTGGCTTATGTGGTGCATATAATTGGCTTGATGGTAAAGCGGCATATCAGATAAAACCAACAGGTGCAAATCAGCCAGTTAAAAAAGGTAAAGTGATTGATGCGAATTTAGGACAATGGGAAGGTGTAAATGATTTTGTTTATAAAAATTCAAATAAAACAATTGAGAGATTTAGTGCATATTCTTTTTTAGTTGACCCAATGACATCCTGTGGTTGTTTTGAGTGTGTTATTGCTATTTTACCTGGCACTTGTGGTTTTATGGTTGTCGATAGAAGTTATCAGGGAATGACACCAGCTGGAATGACATTTTTAAATTTAGCAAATATAGTAGGCGGTGGGAAGCAAAATCCTGGTTTTATTGGTATTGGAATAAATTATATAATTAGTAAAAAATTTTTATTTGCAGAAGGTGGCTTAAAAAGATTAGTCTGGATGCCAAAAAATTTAAAAGAACAATTAAGAGAAGATTTAATAAAAAGAAGTGAAGAACTTGGTGAACCTGATTTAATTGATAAAATAGCAGATGAAACAATAACAACTGATTTAGAAGGTTTAATAAATTTTTTAACAGAAAAAAATCATCCAGCACTAACAATGGGTGAATTAATTTAATGGCAAGTAAAGTTCAAACAATAAGATTTAATGATGAAATAATAATTGGTGGTGAGAATGTTTTTTTAGATAATAAAGATAAAGGTGAATTTCCTAATAAATGTGCATTTGGTTTAGAAATAACAGATATTGAACCAACAGATTGGTTAAATTCATTATGCGAAACAATAGGAAGAGAAGAGATAAAAAATCCAGTTGAATGGTCAAAAAAATATTATATTAATTATAAACCAGATTTTATATTTATAAATTTTATTGGAACACATCAGGATAAATTAAATCGTAGTGCAGAAGAATGTATAGAAATATTAAATGAAATTTTAAAAGAGATTTCAATTCCAATAATTGTAAAATTTTCAGGTAATTTTGAAAAACAGAATCAGGTAATAACAAAATGTGCAGAAAAGGCAATACGACAAATTATAATAGGTTCTGCTGTTCAGGAAAATTACAGAGTTCCAACAGCAGCAGCGCTTGCAAATAATCATTATTTAATAGCAGAATCACCAATTGATGTAAATATAGCGAAACAATTAAATATACTAATTACCCAATTAAATTTTCCATTATCAAGAATAATAATTGACCCATTAACTGGCGGGCTTGGTTATGGATTAGAATATACTTATTCAGTAATGGAACGAATAAGATTACAATTATTTAATAATGATGAAATTTTATCATCACCAATGATTTGTTTTGTAGGGCAGGAAACCTGGAAGATAAAAGAAATAAAAGATGAAAAAGAGAAAGAAAAACAGATAGAAACAGGCATAAATTGGGAAATAACAACAGCAATACCTTTGATAATAGCAGGTGCTAATATTATTATTGTTCGACATCCACAATCATTATTAAAATTACGAGAATTTATAAAGCAGGTATAAAAAATGGCATTAACTGGATTACAAATATTTAAATTATTACCAAATAAAAATTGTAAAGAATGTGGTGTGCCAACCTGTTTAGCATTTGCAATGAAGATTGCTGCAAAATCAGTTGAACCAACACTTTGTCCATATATATCTCAAGAAGCATTAGAAAAATTAAATGCCGAACAAGCGCCACCAGTTAAAGTATTAAAATTTAATATAAATAATAATATTTATGAAATTGGTGGAGAAACAGTTTTATATAGGCATGATAAAATATTTGTTAATAGAACTTTAATTGGTTTTAATTTAGATGATGATTTAGATGATGATGTTTTTCAGAAAAGAGTAAATCAAATAATTAATTTTAAATATGAGAGAATAGGTGAAGTATATTATCCTGAAATAATTGGATTAACAAATAAAACAAATAATAAAGATAATTTTTTAAAAAAATATAAAATCGTTTCACAAACAGAAAAAATAATTATTTTATCAAAAATAAATTTTGAAATACTTAAAGAAATTTTAAATATTGAAAAAAATAATAACAGGATAATAATAAATAATGTTGATGAAAAAGTATTAGAAGAAATAAAAGAAATAGTAAAAGAAAAAGAAATAAAGATAGTGCTTGAAAGTGATAATGTAAATAATTTATTAAAATTAACAGAAAATGCAAATAAGATTGGTTTAAAAAATTTGCTAATAAAATTTAAGCAAAAAAATATATCAGATTTATTAGTGAATAATTATAGAATAAGAAGATTAGCAATCATAGAAAACAATAAAAATGGAGGATTTCCAATATTTACAGAGTGTCAGAGTATTTATGAAGCAATTGCTGGTATATGCAAATATTCATCAATTATCATATTAAATGAATTTGATTTATTATCATTAAAAACATTGCTAATATTAAGACAAAATATTTATACAGATCCAAGAAAACCATTACAAATAGAACCAGGTGTATATAAAATAGGTAATCCTGATGAAAATTCACCATTATTGGTAACGACAAATTTTTCATTAACATATTTTATTGTAAGCGGAGAGATAGCAAATTCTGCTTTTAGTGCAAGATTAGTTATCACAGATTCAGAAGGGATGTCAGTATTAACAGCATGGTCAGCAAACAAATTCAATTCAACAATAATAACAAAAGCAATAAAAACATTTAATGTTGAAAATGAGATAAAACACAGAAAAATAATTATACCGGGTTATGTAGCAGTATTAAAAGGCGAACTTGAAGATGAATTAAAGAATTGGCAAATAATGGTAGGACCACAGGAAGCAGCAGATTTACCTGATTATTTAAAAGAAATGTGGCAGTAAATTTTTTTATTGCAATTTAGATTTAATTGTTTTTAAAATAATTAAATTATGAATGAAAATAAAGAAAGTATTTTAATTGCTTTTGAAATAAAACAATTTTGTGAAAAATTAGTTAATATTATTATTAATGAATTATTCTTTGAATCCTGTTGTATTGCGTTTATTGATTATACAAATAAGAAAATAAATATATTAGAAGCACAAAATGTAATATCAGAAATAATATTTAAATTTCAATTTGATGCTGAAAAAATAATTATAAACTATTTAGAAAAATTTGAAGATTTCATTATATTAAATATTAATTCAATAATTCAAACATCAGAGAAAGAAAAAAAATTATTATTTTTTCCAATAAAGAAAAATAAAAAAGTTGTAGGATTTATTTTTGTTACCAAAAGAGAAGCAAATGATTTCACTAAATTTGATTTAAAATTTTTAAAGAATTATGCTGAATTATTTTCGCAACTTATTTCCAAATTAGCAATTGACCTTGAAACAGCAAATTTTAATTTTAAAGATTCGTTAACTAATTTATATAATCAAGATTATTTTTATGAGATTTTAAATAGAGAAATAGAAGAAGTAAAAATAAATAATTCAGAATTTAGTATAATTATGATTGAATTAAAAAATTATATGAATTATTTTGAAAAATATGGAGAGACAGTAGCAAATAAATTAATAATAAAAATAAGTCAGATAATAACACATAATTTAAGGCGAATAGATATTTGCACATTATTTTATGGAAATATAATTGCAATTATTTCGCCAGATTTGAATTATCAGGAAGCATTAAATAAAATAAAGAATATAAAAAATATAATAGAAAATACTATTTTTGAGATAGATGATGTAACATTATCCAATATTGAAATCAGGTTTGGTTTAAAATCATTTAGCGGTCGAGAGAAAATAAAGAGTAATTTAATTATTCGTGAAGTTGTAAAAAGTATAGGAAAAATAGTTGATTAATTTTATTCAAAATATGTTGAAAATCAAAAAATCCAGAATCGTATTTTTTATCATACTATTCATATTTATTTTATTATCTGATAGATATACAAAATTTTTAATAAAGAAAAATTTTGAATTAGGTGAAAGTAAAAATATATTTTTTGAATTTATTAGAATTACATATATTGAAAATAATGGAATTGTATTTGGTATGTTTAATGAATATGGCAAATTTTTTTTATATAGCACGCCAATAATTTTAATAATAATTTTAGTCTATTTTATAAAATATGAAGAAAAAAATTTTTTAACATTATTAGCATTTACATTAATTATTGCAGGTGCGTGTGGCAATATTCTTGACAGATTTATTTGGGGTGCTGTTGTTGATTTTATTGATATTGATATACCTGATATAAATTTACCATTTTATCATCTTAGTCGCTGGCCAGCATTTAATATTGCTGATTCTGCTATTTCTGTTGGAATAGTTATTTTATTAATTTATTCTTTGAAGAGAAAAAATAAATAATTTTTAATTAAGTGATAGAATAAATTTAAGAATAAGATAATATTTTTGCTTGATAAATTTATTTTCATTGACAGAAAAAATTAAAAGTTATAAAATAAAAAAAATTTTTTTAAAAAGGGGTGATAATGTGAATAAGATATATATAAATTTTATATTAATATTTATTTTATTTTTTTCATTTTTGATTTTAACTAATTGTTCAAAAAAGTCAGAAAAATCAGTAGAACAGGCAGTTAGTGAAGAAGAAATAACAAAAAAAGAACCACAAAAAAAATTAATATTTGGTAGAGTTCCAGCAGATAATGTAGAAAATGTATTAAAGCAAATGACGCCATTAAGAAAATATTTAGAAGAAAAACTAAAAGCAGATGTCCAGATAAAATTTGCAAGTGATTATGAAAAAGTATCAGATAATTTAAAAGATAAATATCACATTGCAATTTTAGGACCTGTCGCTTATGTTCACGCAAGCGCAAAATTTCAATGCAAGCCATTAGTAAAACCAATTCGTAGAGGTAAATCAACTTATGAAGGAATGATAATAGTTCATAAAGATAGTAAAATAAAAAAAGTAGAAGAATTAAAAGGTAAGAAAATAGCATTTGTAGATCCAGAATCAACATCAGGATATATATTTCCTTTATATGTATTAGAAAAAGCAGGCTTAAAAAAAGATGTTGATTTTACTGTATCTTTTTTAAAAGGACATGATAATGTCGTATTAAATGTATTAAAAAAGAAATACGATGCAGGAGCATGTTATTTTGATGCGAGAACTTCAACATTAAAGAATAATCCAGAACAGATAAATGATTTAGTAATAATATCAACTACGCCACCAATTTCAAATGACCCAATTGTAGCAGGTCCATTATTATTAAAAGATGAACAATTCTTACAAGAAGTAAAAAATGCTTTTCTTGAATTAAATAATTATCCTGATAAAAACAGAATATTTGAATCATTAACAGGTGAAATAAGTGGCTATGATGAAGCAAAAGATGAAGATTATAATGTAATAAGAGAATTTCTAAAAAATAAATAATGAAATTATTTTCCAACATTATTTATTTTCTTTTTATTGCACTTTTCATTCTTCTTTATTTTTTTTCTTTTAAATTGGATAATATTTTATTAAATAAATTATTTTTCATTTGCCTGATTTTTGAATTATTAATTTTTTTATTTGAACCAATCCTGAAATTAAAAATTCAATCAAAAAATTTATCATTATTCATTTTATTGTGTTATATTTTTTTAACACATTTTTCAATAAGATATTCAGGTGAATTATTTTTTTTAATAATTATACCAGTAATATCAGCAGCATTAAGTTATGGTGTAAAAGGTGGGGCAATAGTTGTTTTTATCTTATTTTTTCTTGACCATTTTAATTATATTGGTTCGCCACAATTTCATACGATTATTGAAAATAATCTTTTAAAATATATTTCCTTTTTTATTATATCGCTTGTTATTAGTTTAATTTTTGATGAGAATAAAAAAATTGAATTACGATGTTATAAAAGATTTTTAAATTTTTCAAATTCATTTTCAATAGAAAATATAAATACAAATAATATAAATGAATTATATATTTTATTAAAAAAAATATACAGAGCAGATAGTGGCTTATTTCTTTTGAAGATAAAAAATAATTATGGCGTAATAATAGAAGATGGAGTGAAAATAAAAAATTATCAGGAATTTCCATTGTTAAATAGCATAATAACTACAATAGTCAATGAACCTTATGAGAAGTATAAAATATCAATATTCCAGAAATATAAATCAATGTTAAAGATAGATTTTACTTTTGAAAATAAGAAAGAATATCTACTTATTTTTTTAAAAGAAAAAAAGTATTTTACAAATGAAGAATTGGAATTAAGCAAAATAATAAAGCATTTCATTGAAGTATTAATAAAATTAATAAACATACAAGAAGAGAAGAAAAAAAGTTTAGAATTAATCTATGTAGTTTTAAAGAAATTGCAAATACCAATCATAGTATTAAATAAGAAATATGAAATAATTTTTTTAAATGAAAAATGCCAGAAAGAATTAGAAATAGAATATTCAGGTGAAATGAAAATTACAGATTATTTTGCAGAAGAAGTTGTAAAAAAAATATTAAATTTTGAAGAGAAAATAATAGAATTAAAAACCGAAGTAATAACGCGATTGAAGAAAAGAAAACCAATTTTAATATACAAAAATATATTAAATGATTCAATAGGAGGCGATAAAATAATAATTTCTTTTACAAATTTAGAAGAATTAAATTCAATGAATAATCAGATAAATGATTTAAAAAAGATATTGAATGAGAATATAATAAAGTTTTATTTTATAGATGAGATATACAAAGCATATTTAAAAATAAAAAGAATAATAGAAAATACAAGAATAAAAGAAGATGGTTTGATATATGCAGAATTAAAGAACATATTTGATTATATAGAAATAGCAGAAAAAAAATATTCAATAATAAATAATGAAAAAGAAAAGCAAAAGAAATTATTCAATATAGTAAAATTATTAGAAGAAATAAATGAAAATGTGCAAAGAGAAATAGAAAATAAAAATATAAAATTTGAAAGATATAATTACATAAAAGATGGATATATACAGGGAATAGAATATGAAATAAGATTTGCGATATTAACATTTTTACGACGCGCGATAAAAGAGACAGCAACAAATAAAAATGTAATAATACATAGTAAAATAGTAAATTATATAGAGAAGAACAAAAAGAAAAATAATATAGAAATAAAAATAATTGATGAGGGTAAAAGTTTAAGTGAAGAAGAAATAAATAATATATTAAAAATAGATAATGTATTAAAGAAAGATGATGTAAAAATAGATTATTTAATTTCCAAAATGCTGATAGAGAAACATAATGGCAAAATAACAATAGAGAGTTTGAAAAATATAGGAAATACAATGATAATTACATTGCCATTAATAAATATATGAAAATATTATACGAAGATAATCATTTATTAGTAGTGAACAAAGAATTTAATATATTAGTTCAGGCAGATAAAACAGGCGATAAGACATTATTAGATTATTATAAAGAATATATAAAGAAGAAATATAATAAAAAAGGTAATGTATTTTTAGCGCCAGTTCATAGACTTGATAGACCAGCCGGAGGGATAATAATATTAGCGCGGACATCAAAAGCCGCAGCACGATTATCATCACAATTTCGGGAAAAGAAAATAATAAAAATATACAATGCAATAATAGAAGGAAGATTAATAAAAAAAAGTGGATATGTAGATAAAGAAATCAAAAATGGTTCGAAAAAATATGAAGAAAAACTCGAATACAAAGTGATAGAAGAAAAGAAAAATTATTCATTAGTTGAAATAAATTTAATAACAGGGAAGAAACACCAAATACGAAGATTTTTTAGTGAAATAAAACATCCAATAGCAGGTGATTTGCGCTTTGGCGCAACAAAACCATTAGCAGATAAATCAATAGCATTATTAGCAAAGAAAGTAGTTTTTTATCATCCTGTGAAAAAAGAAAAAATTAGTTTAGAAATAGAATTACCAGCGAAATATCCGTGGTCAATTTTTTGTAATAAAAATTATTGACTGAAAAAAAAATATATAATATAAAAAATAAAAAGAGAAAAAAGCAAGAAATAAATAATGGAGGAAAAAGAATAAATGTTTCAAAATCCATTAAGTGAAGAAATATACACATTCAGGAAAAAGCGAAAAAAAAAAGATGTTCGTGATGAATTTTTTCGAGACCAGACAATAATAATCCATTCAATGGCATTTCGCAGATTACGGCATAAAACACAGGTTTTTTTTGAACCAGAAAGTGACCATATTTGTGTGCGATTAGAACATGTATTACATGTATCAACAATAGCAGCATCAATATGTAAAGGATTAAATCTAAATGTAGAGTTAGCAGAAGCAATAGCATTAGGACATGATTTAGGGCATTCGCCATTTGGGCATGCAGGTGAAAGTGCATTAAATAACTTAATATTAGATGAAGGCGGATTTATGCATGAAATTCATAGTTTAAGAGTAGTAGATAAATTAGCAAAAGATGGCGAAGGATTGAATTTAACTTATGCAGTGCGTGATGGCATAGTATCACATTGTGGAGAATCATTTGAGCAATATTTAGAGCCAGCAAAGGAATATAAAGATTTAGAAAAATTAACAAAAAGAAATACATTACCATTAACTAATGAAGGTTGTGTAGTTCGAATGTCAGATAAAATAGCATATTTAGGAAGAGATATAGAAGATGCACTTGCAGCAAGATTAATAAAAAAGAGTGATATACCAGAAAAAATAAAAAAAGGATTAGGTTCGACAAATGGCGAAATAATATCAAAACTTGTAGATGATATAATACTAACATCACGAAAAACAGGAAAAATAGGCTTTTCTGATAAGTATTATGAATTAATGGTTCAATTAAAAGATTTTAATTACAAATATATTTATGCACATAAAATAATTCAGAACTACATAAAATTCTGTCAGCGAAATATAAAACTATTATTTGAGCATTATATAGAATTGTTTGATAAGAATAAATTTGAAATAAAGAAATATTTAATGGATGAAAATAGTGCAAATATTTATTTTGGAAAATACCTTGAAAAAATACATAAATTTTACATAAAAGAAAAAGCAAGTAATAAAAGAATAGTAATAGATTACATAGCAGGAATGAGTGATAATTTTGCACATAAATGTGTTCATTTTATAACATTTCCGAAAGCGATTCATTTTTATTTTTAAAAAGGAGGTATAGATATGATTGATTTACAGGAATTATCGAAAAAAGTGCGTGAGACATTACATAGCATACCAGGCTATGTAGCAATTAAAGAAATATTTAAACAACTACCGTCAGAATATAAGTTTTATGTAGTTGGTGGAATATTGCGTGATACAATTAAAGGCAGACAATCAAAAATTAAAGATATGGATGTATTAGTTGAATATGGAAATACACAATACATATATAATATTTTAAAAGATAAAGGAATAGTAAGAAAAAGTATGTTAGGAAGCATAAAATTTTCACCAGCAGGAATTGATTTTGCTTTTGATATCTGGCGAGTAGAAGATTCAATGCTTGAAGAAGGCGAAGAACCAACAGTAGAAAATGCATTAAAGAAATTTGATATAACAGCAAATGCAGTTGCTTATGAATTTTTTAATGGTAGAATAGTTGATCCAATCGGTGGATTACAGGCAATTGAAGATAATATTATAGAAGTAATACCGCATAAAGGTAATGAACCAATAGCATGGCGAGTTATTTTACGCTGTATAAAATATGCAGTAAAACTTGATGCAAAAATAACAGAAAAAACAAAAGAATGGATGCGTGCACATTCATATCAACTTGATAATGTTTCTGATGATGAAATAAAATATGTATTGAGAGGAATAGAGAAATTTAATAAAAATAAAGCATTTGAACGATTATACGAAGAAATATTAGGCAGACCATTTATAGTAAAGTTATAAAAAATAAAAATAATTTTATAAAGAAGGTAAAAAAATATGGAAATAAATGAGATGGTAGAACTATGCCATAAAGTAGCAAAAGAAAAAGGATTCTGGGAAAAAGAAAGAGAAACAGGCACAATTTTAATGTTAATAGTAAGTGAATTAGGCGAAGCACTGGAAGCAGATAGAAATAATGATTTTGAAAATTTCAAAGAAGAAATTGCTGATACAGTAATCAGAATATTTGATTATTGTGGTTATCTAAAAATTGATTTAGAAAAAGAAATATTAAAAAAATATGAAAAGAATAAATTAAGACCATACAAACACGGTAAAAAATATTAATAATGAAAAAGAAAAAATTCAATTTAGAAATTAAAAAGCAAGACAACAATGTTTTTGTTTTTTTAAATGATAATGTATTATTTGAAAATGCGAATGAATTTTATGAAGAAATAAAGAAGCATTATAATAATAATTATAATTTAATAATAGATTTTACAAAGTGTCAAAAAGCAGATACAAGTTTACTTGCCTGTCTATCAGTTATTCAAAACTATTTCAAATCAATAATAATAAAATGTTTGAATGATGAGATAAAATATATACTTACATTATGGCAAATTCCAAAATTAGTAATTTCATAAAAAATGAAAAAAATAATAACAGTAGAAAAATTAAATTTTCGATATAAAGAGAAGCAAATATTAGATAATATAAATTTTGAAATATTAGAAAATGAGATACTTGTTATTTTAGGGCAAAGTGGTTCAGGTAAAACAACGCTATTAAAAAATTTACTTGGTTTAGTAAAACCAGAGACAGGAAAAATAGTAATAAATGATTTTGTATTAACTGATTGTGATGATAGAGAAGAATTAAGATATTATTACAAAAATATAGGAGTATTATTTCAAAACGCTACATTACTAAATTCATTAACAATATATGAAAATCTTGCATTACCATTAATAGAAAAAACAAATCTTGCGCGTGAAATAATCGAAGTAATAATAAAAATGAAATTATCGTGGGTTGGCTTAAATGATGTAAATGAACTTTATCCTTATGAATTATCCGGAGGAATGAAAAAAAGAGCAGCACTTGCAAGAGCATTAATAATGGACCCAAAGATATTATATTTTGATGAACCACATAGTGGGCTTGACCCAATTACAACTTATGAAATAAACACACTTTTATTAGAATTAAAAAAATTTTTAAAAATAACTTTCATAGTAATTACACACGATATTTCAAGTGCTTTTTTATTAGCAGATAAATTATTAATATTAAATGCAGGTAAAGTAGAATTTTTTGGGACAAAGTCAGAATTTAATAAAGTTCATCAAAAAAATGAGTTTTTAAAAAAATTTGTTGATTTCAAAAGAATTTTTGATTTTGTTGATTATGAAGCAAATCATTAAAATAATAATATACTTATTTTTAATTACAAATTTATTTAGTGATGAAATAAATTATGGTTTTATTTACAGAATAATAAAAGAAAAGACAGAATATAGAGAGCAAATATTAGGACCAATATATAATAAAAATATTAGTGATACGACAGAAGAGATTGATTTTTTATTTTATAAAAGTTATCGAGATACCAGTAAAAATAAAGAAACAAAAGCATATTTATATCCATTTATTCAGCAAAAAAAATCTGATATATCAAAATCATTTTTTATATTTCCTATTTATTCATATACAGCAGTAAAACATAATAATGATACTGAATTTAATGATGTAGATTTATTTCTTTTACCATCTATTTTTTATGGTTATGATAAAAAAGAAGGAAATTATTTTGCCTTTTTTCCAATTGCTGGAAATATGAAAGGTAAATTAGGAAAAGAAGAAATAAATTTTTTTTTATTTCCATTGTATTTAAAAACGAAATATAAAGATGACATAATAAAAAATTATTTTTATCCATTTATTGCTTTTGCTGATAATGAAAATTTACATATAAAAAAATTTTTCCCATTTTATGGTGAGATAGAAAGAAAAGGAAAATATGAGAAAAAATTTGTTATGTATCCATTTTATCAGGAAAGAAACAATTATATAAACAATCAAAAATATACAAGTAAAATTTATTTTCCAATTTATGGAATAGAGAATTATCCAGGTGCAAGATATAAGTCTTATCTATATCCAATAATTAGATATAAAGAAAATGATTTTAAAAATAATTTTAGTATTTTGCCATTTATCATAAAAGAGCGGAGCTATAATTATAGTAAGACTTATTATTCATTTATTTATGGAGAAAAGGAAGATAAAACAAATAAAGTAAAATCAGGTTATTATTTATTCCCGATTGGTCATTTTCATTATCAGGAAAAGAATGATGGATATTATAAAGATAATTATTTTTTACCATTTATCAAATACTATAAAAAATATGAAAAAGAAGATAAGCAATCAGTTTTTCAATTTTTCCCATTATTTAAAGTAAATAAAAATAATGGACTGATGAAATTATCAATTCCATCATTAGAAATATTTTTAAAAGGTAATACAGTAGAAAAGAAATATTCAAATTTATGGAATTTTATAAGGATAGAAAAAAATAGTAATGAATTTATTTTAAATATTTTATGGTCATTCATAGAATTTCAAAAAAACAAGCAAGAAAATTTTGTAATGTTTAATGTTAATCCATTAATTAAAATAAAGAAGCAAGAAGAAAAAACAGAAATTGCTTTATTTTTTGGCTTAATTGAATTACAATAATAAATATGATGACAGAAATAAGAAATTTTATTGAGATATGTGGTGAAATGGTGATATTATTTTTTGAGACAGTAAAAGCATCATTTATTTTAAAAAATAGATATGGTTTAATATTCAAAAATATTATAACAATGGGAATAAGGACATTGCCAATAGCAATGATAATGTCATTCTTTGTTGGTATGGTTTTATCATTACAGAGTGGTTATCAATTAAATAAATTTGGCTTAAATGATATTCTTGGTGCAATTGTATTTTTATCATTATTAAAAGAATTAGCACCAGTTCAGACAGCAGTATTAATGCTTGCAAAAGTCGGCACATCAATAACAGCAGAAATAGGTTCGATGCGAGTATCAGAAGAAATAGAAACATTAAATATAATGGGAATAAATATAATAAATTATTTAATAATGCCGCGCTTTATTGCTTGTATTTTTTCGACAATTATACTTGTAATTTATGCTGATATTATAGGTTTAATTGGTGGGGCAATAGTAGCGAATTATTATTTTGGTTTATCTTATTCAAAATTTTTTGATTCTGCTTTTCAATATGTAAACACCATAGATCTGGTTGGCAATTTATTAAAAGCATTTTTATTTGGTATCTTGATTGCCAATATAAGTTCTTATTTTGGTTTGAATGTAAAATTAAGTTCAGAAGGCATAGGCGAAGCAACAACAAATACAGTGGTTGTATCATTTATTGTATTATTAATTTGCAATTATTTCGTAACTAAATTATTGTTATATTTATAGGTGCTGAAATGAAGAGTAAATTCAAAGTTGGTTTATTTTTTGTCATAGCAATAATTATTTTTACAGGTATAACATTCAAAGCAAAACGGATTGATTTATTCAAAAAATATTATACATTATATACTTATTTCACTGATATAAGTGGACTTGAACCAGGCAATAGTGTAAAACTTGCAGGTGTTAAAATTGGTTTTGTAGAGAATGTTATTCCGCTAAATGATAAAGTTCGTGTTGTTTTAGCAATTGACAAACGCTATAAAATAAAAACAGATGCAACTGCAAAAATAATGATGGAAACTTTATTAACAGGAAAATATATTTATATAAATTTTGGGAAATCAGAAAAATATTTAAAAGATGGCGATTTTATACCAGCCGTTGGAATTACTGATATTGACCAGATAGTAGTAAATGTAAAAGAAATAACAGATGAAGTAAAAGGGCTAATTGCTTCATTTAATGAAAATCAAAATCGAACATTAAATAATATAAATAAATTAATAGAAGAAAATAGTCCAAAAGTAAGTAGTATATTAACCAATGTAGATAATGTAGTAGGTTCAATTAAAAAAGAAGATATACAGAACATATTAGAAGATATAAAGAAAACAACAACATCATTAACAAAGGTTTCAAATAATATACAGATACTTTCAGAAAAAATAACGAATGGCGAAGGTACACTTGGAAAGTTAATTGCTAAAGATGATGCATTTAATGGATTAATGGAAGCAGTTGGTTATGCCAAAAAAACATTTGAAAATTTATATACGATAATAGAAAAGAATGATACAAATATAACAATGATAGTAGCAGAATTACGCGAGAGTATGCCAGATTTGAAGAAGAGTATAAATAATATAAAAGAGATAACAGAATCAATAAATAAAGGCGAAGGCACATTAGGAAAAATAATAAAAGACGAAGAATTATACAAAGAAGTAAAAGGCGCAACAAAAAGTATGAATCAGGCAATAGAAGATCAGCGCGAACAGAGTGTTATATCAAGTTTTGCTAATATGTTTTTTAGTTTATTTGGATTTTAAAGGAGAAAAATCAAATGAACAAAAAGATAAAATTAGAATATGAGAAATATATATTAAATACTTATGGCCGACAGGATTTATTTATTAGCAAAGCAAAAGGATGTTATGTATTTGATGAATATAATAATAAATACCTTGATTTTTTATCAGGATTATCAGTAAATAGTTTAGGTCATTGTCATCCAGCAGTTGTTTCAAGGATAAAAAAAGAAGCAGAAATATTAATGCATACATCAAATTTATATTACACAAAAAATCCATTAAATTTAGCGAAAAAAATAATTGCGAATAGTTATAAAGGCAGAGTATTTTTTTGTAATAGTGGAACAGAAGCAAATGAGGCAGCAATAAAAATACTACATAAATATGGCAATAAGAAAGGAATAAAAAAGCCCGAGATAATATCATTTTATAATTCATTTCATGGCAGAACATTAGGTTCATTATCAGCCACAGCACAAACAAAATATCAATCAGGCTTTGAGCCACTAATATCATCTTTTGTATATGCAAACTATAATGATATTACTGATTGTGAAAAGAAAGTAAATGAAAATACAGTAGGTGTAATAATTGAATTAATACAGGCAGAAGGTGGTGTGATAGAAGCAGAAAAAGAATTTATAAATAAAGTATATAAAATATGTCAGGAAAAAGAAATAATATTAGTTATTGATGAAGTTCAAACAGGCATAGGAAAAACAGGCAAAAAATTTTGTTATATGCATTATGATATAGAACCAGATATAATGACATTAGCAAAAGCATTAGGCGGCGGCTTGCCGATTGGTGCAGCAGTAGTAAAAGAAAAATACAAAGATGTATTAGGACCTGGAATGCATGCTGCAACATTTGGTGCTAATTCTTTAATAACTGGTGTAGCAGAAACTGTTTTAGAGATTATATTTAACAAAAAATTTTTAAATGAAGTGAATAAGAAATCAGAATATTTAAAAGCAGAATTAAAAGAGATTGGAAATACGACTGGATTAATAAGTAATATACGAGGAAAAGGATTATTAATAGGATTTGATATTAGTATTAATAATAAACAATTTGTTGTTGATTGTTTGAAAAATGGATTAATAATAAATGCAATAGGTGAAAAAATAATACGATTATCACCGCCATTAATCATAACAGAAAAAGAGCTAAAAAAAGGCATAGAGATAATGTATAAAATATTGCGAGTAAATAAATAATGATTTTAATTATTTCAGAAAATGAAAAAGGGTTATGTGCAAATATATTATGGTGATGGCAAAGGCAAAACGACCGCAGCAATAGGAATAGCGATTCGCAGTGCTGCTGCAAATTTTAAAATATTATTTATCCAATTTTTAAAGAGAAGAAAATCAGGTGAGTGTAAAGTACTTGCAAAATTTGATAATATACATTTTTATTGTTTTGGTGATAAATGTTTTATAAAAGAACCAATAAAAGAATCAATAATAAAAAAATATAATAAAGTATTTACAAAAGTAAAAAAACTAATTAAAAACAATGATTTTGATTTATGTATATTTGATGAAATTTTATATTTACTTAAATTGAAAATATTAAAAGAAAGAGAGATAATAAATTTAATCAAAGAGAAGCCAATGAAAACAGAATATATTTTAACAGGGAATTATAAATCAAAAAAATTATTTGAGTATGCAGATTTAATTACTGAAATGAAAAGTATAAAACATTATTATCAACAAAAAGTAAAAGCAAGAAAAGGAATAGAATATTAAAAAATGGAAATATTAAGTTTATTATTTGTAGATGATGAAGAAAATGTAAGAAATTTTTTAGTTGAATTATTTAAAGAAGAATATACAACATATACAGCAGCAAGTGGTGTAGAAGCAATAGAAATAATTCGCACTTATTTACCAGATATAATTTTTTTAGATATAATAATGCCAGGCGAAGAAAATGGAATAGAAATATTAAAAAAAATAAAATCACTTTATCCAAATCAAAATGTAGTAATGTTAACCGCAGTTGGCGAAATAGAAACAGCAGTAAAAGCAATAAAATTAGGTGCATTTGATTATATAGAAAAACCATTTGATATAGAGCGCCTCAGGAATTGTATAACAAAAATAAAAAAGACAATAGAACTTGAAAAAGAGATACAGATATTAAAAGAAGAAATAGAAGAAATCTATCCAGCACACAATATTATAGGCAATTCAGATGCAATGAAAAATATATTTAATACAATAGAAAAGATAGCAAATACTGATGCAATAGTATTAATAGAAGGCGAAACAGGTGTAGGTAAAGAATTAATAGCACGGCGAATACATCAAATAAGTAAAAGAAGTAATAAACCATTTATAACAGTTGATTGTGGAGTAATACCAGATACTTTATTTGAAAGTGAATTATTTGGCTATGAAAAAGGCGCATTTACAGGTGCTACAAGTAGAAAACAGGGAAGAATAGAGTTAGCAAATACAGGAACTTTATTTATTGATGAGATAGGTAATTTAAAGTATGATTTACAAACAAAATTTTTGAGAGTAATACAGGAAAAAGAATTTATTCGGCTCGGCGGCACAAAACCAATTAGAGTTGATGTTCGCATATTAGCTGCAACAAATAAACGATTAAAAACATTAGTAGAAAAAAACATTTTTCGTGAAGATTTGTTTTATAGATTAAATGTAGTAAATATTTATATACCGCCACTTCGTGAAAGGAGAGAAGATATTGCTTTACTTGTTGATTATTATTTAAAAAAATTTTGTTTGAAAAATAAAAAGAAAAAGATAACTTTTTCAAATGAATTATTAAATTATTTAGTTTCTTATGATTGGCCAGGTAATGTCCGCGAATTACAAAATTTTATTGAACGAATAGTTGTATTAACAAATAAAGAATATATAAGTTTAAATGATTTACCAGAAGACATATCAAAATTAGTAAAGAAAAGTTTTACATTAACAATAAATGAATTTTTACCATTAAAAGAATTTATAAATAATGCAAAGATGAAATATATAAATTATATAATGACGCAGAATAATAATGATATAGAAAAAACAGCAAGTATATTAGAAATAGATAAAAATTATTTAAAGTCATTAATAAAAGGACAGATAGAAAATAATAATGAATAAAAAAGAAATAATAATCTATGAAGAAGAAGTAAAAAATCGAATAGATAAATATCTAAATACAAAATATCCAGAATTATCACGGACATATATTCAAAAACTAATATTAGAAAATTACATATCAGTAAATAATAAGAAAGTAAATAAAAATTATTTATTAAGCAAGAATGATGAAATAAGCATAGAGATACCAGAACCAAAAAAAAGTGAAATTCAACCTGAAAATTTAGCAATAGAAATAATTTATGAGAATGATGATTTTTTGATAGTGAATAAACCATATATGATGGTTGTTCATCCCGCAAATAATCAAAATACAGGCACATTAGTTAATGCTTTATTATATCATTGTAAAAATTTATCAGATATAAATGGTATAGAGCGACCTGGCATAGTTCATCGCCTTGATAAAGATACATCTGGCATAATGATTATAGCAAAGAATAATCATTTTCATAAATATATTTCAAATGAATTTAAGGAAAGAAGAGTTCGAAAAACATATATAGCAGTGGTGCATAATAGTTTTAATGAAAAAAAAGGAATAATTAAACTGCCAATAGGTAGAAGTAAAAAAGACAGGAAAAAAATGGCAATAGTAAATGATGGTAGAAATGCAATAACAAAATATCGAGTTATATTTAATAGCAAAGAATTCAGTATAGTAAAAGTAAGATTGGTTACAGGCAGAACACATCAAATACGAGTTCATTTTAGTTATTTAAAACATCCGATTATAAATGATTTAATTTATTCAAATATACGGAAAAATCCATTGCCAATAAAAAGTGAGAGATTAATGTTGCATTCTTATTCGATAAAATTTTATTATCCAGCAATAAATGATTATGTATATTTTAAGACAGAGAAATTACCGTTAGAATTTGAGAAATTATTTGGAATATTAAATTTAAAAAGAAAGGAAAAGGAAAATGAGAAATAATGGCAGGAAAAATGATGAATTAAGAAGTATAAAATTTGTTAGAGATTACATTATATATCCCGAAGGTTCGATATTAATAGAAAGTGAAAATACAAAGATATTATGTAATGTATCAATATTAGAAAATCAGCAACCGCCACATTTAAAAAATACAAATAAAGGCTGGATAACAGCAGAATATTCATTATTGCCACGCTCAACAATAATGCGAATAAATAGAGAAGTAGTGACAGGCAAAATAAAAGGCAGAACTTATGAAATACAACGATTAATAGGCAGAGCATTAAGAGCAATAATCGAACTTGAAGCAATAGGACCAACCACAGTGTGGATAGATTGTGATGTATTACAGGCAGATGGTGGCACACGCACAGCATCAATAAATGGTGCATTTTTAGCATTAGTTCTGGCAATGAAAAAATTTAAAGAGAAAAATAAAATAGAAAAACAGATAATAAGAAATTATTTATCAGCAATTAGCGTTGGTATAGTTAATAATGAGATATTACTTGATTTGAATTTTGAAGAAGATAATAAAGCACAGGTTGATATGAATGTCGTTATGGATGCAGAAAATAATTATATTGAAATTCAGACAACAGCAGAGAAGAAAGTATTTAATCAGGAACAATTATTAAAGATGCTTGATTATGCGAAAAAAGGTTGTAATGAAATAATAGAATTAGAAAAAGTATTTTTAACAGAATTAGGAATAAATGAATTACCATAAAAAGAAATAGAATAATTATTTAATCACATCAAAAAAAGAAATGAAAATTTTACATATAATATCCAATCTAAATATTGGCGGCACAGAAATAATGCTTTATAAATTTTTAGAATATTCTGATAAAACAAAATTTAGTCATCGTGTGATAGCATTAAATACAGGTTCTGAAATTGGCAATAAGATTATTAAAACAGGAATAAAAGTTGACTATATAAAAACAAATAAATTTAATTTTATTTTTAGCATATTTAAAATCCGAAAAATAATAAAAGAATTTGGTCCAGATATAATACAAACATATTTAATAAAAGCAAATTTACTTGTCAGGATAATTTTATTTTTTAATTCGCAAATAAAATTAATATCATCACAACGAAGTACTGATGGCTGGCGAAATTTTTTTCATAATTTTATTGATAGAATCACTTCATTTAGAGTTGATTTATTTTTATCAAATTCAGAAGCAGGCAAAAATTTTTTAATAAATAAAATCAAAATAAATGAAAAAAAAATTTTAGTAATTAAATCAGGAATAGATTATCAAAATTATGTGATAACTGATTTTAGAAAAAACAAATATTTTGTTGCATTAACAAGATTGCATTATGAAAAAGGAGTAGATATATTAGTAAAATTATATAAAAAATTATTAGAAAAAGAAGAAAATTTACCTGATTTGATAATAGCAGGCGAAGGTCCTTATAGAAAGGAATTAGTTAAAATAATAACAGAATTAAAAATAGAAAATAAAGTAAAATTAATTGGGAATATAGAAAAACCAGATAATTTATTAAGAGAAGCAAAATTATTTTTTTTAACATCAAGATGGGAAGGCTTACCATTTTCAATATTAGAAGCAATGTCAATAAAAGTTCCTATTGTTGCGTCTGATATAAGTGGGATAAGAGAGTTAATCAAAGATGGCGAGACAGGCATTTTAATAAATATAAATGATTTGAATAAAGCAGCAGAAAAAATAATTAAATATTTAGCAGATAGTGAAACATTATTAAATATAACAGAGAAAGCTTATAAAAAAATAATAAAAGAGTTTGATATAAAAAAAATGGTTAAGCAAATTGAAGATGTTTATGCAAATATGTAAGGACAGAGTTTTAGAGAATAGAACAGATCTAAATGTGATAAGTCAATTACCGACCAACCATTAGAAGTAAAGAAAGTAGTAGATGAATTAAATAAAGGAATAGGCCAGTTTAAGATAGAGTGATAAGTGAAGAGAGCAGAGTTTTTAGTAAGTGGTAAAATAATTTTTATTATTCGTGTTTATTATTATTCGTGTAAATTAGTGTAAATTCGTGGCAAATAAAGAAGCAGAAAATGTTTGCAAAAAACAAGAACGAAGTTTTTGAAATTCAAATAGCCGGCGGTGAAACCTGTGTTGAGAATGCCTCCTGAAACACAACCACAGAGCGGGTAAAATTTGATATAGTGAGAGAAGCACACAGGCAAGAATGCTTGTGCTACATTGAATTATTTTTAGTGCAGAGTGCAGAGTGAATAGAGGAGAGTATAGAGAGCAGAGTTTTTAGTAAGAGGTAAAATAATTTTTATTATTCGTGTTTATTATTATTCGTGTAAATTAGTGTAAATTCGTGGCTTATTTCTTATTTGTATTATTAGTGGCAAAAAGCCAAAAGCAGAAGTGCACTAAAGTTAAAAGTGCTCTTGAGTGAACTTGAGTTAAAAAAACTTAAGGCACTTTAATTAAGTACACTTGAGGCATTATACCAATTTAAATATGATAAGTCAATTACCGCCCAACCATTATATTTTGCAGATGTAATGATTATCTTTTTTATCAGGTTAATCAGGCATATCTGGATTAAAAAATTTTTTTTAAAAAAAGTTCTTGACAAAAAAATATTTTTAATTTATACAAAAAAATTTAAAATTAAAAATAAAATAATTTAAAATGTTTATAATAATATTTTTAAATTTATTTGTTTTGAAAAATTATATAAAACAAATAAAAAATAGTCTGGTCTTAATATTGCAGCAAGCAAATAAGCAAGCACAATATATTCCTATTTATCAAATCATTTACAAAGAAAATCAAAAATCAAAATTTTTAAAAATAGAAAAAATCAGAAAAATTTTTTTGTATATAGATTTTTTAAAATTTGAAAAAGAAATTATTTTTTAAATATAAAAAAATATTTTTACGGTAATCGCGAAAATATGAGTTGGTTAATGGAAAAAGAAGAAAAATTTTTTTTAAGAAGAGCATCTCTAAAAAGTAAAAATAAAATCAACGAAAATCAATTAAATAAAAGTCCACCATAAAAAAGAAAACCTAAAAATAAAAAATTAAAAAAATTAAAAGGAGGTTAAGTCAATGAAAATAATATTAATTTTAATAATCTTAATAAGTTTGATTGGAATAATAAACGGAGAGGTAGGAGTAAGTGATAAAGAAATTTTAATTGGTTCATCATTAGCATTAGAAGGACCAACAAAAGAATTAGGAATTCAAACTAAGATAGGAATGATGACATATATTAACCATATAAATGATAAAGGTGGAGTAAATAATCGAAAAATAAAAGTAATATTCTATGATGATGGTTATGACCCAGTAAAATGTGTTGAGAATACAAAAAAACTGATTGAAGTTGATAAAGTTTTTGCTTTAAGTTGTTATGTAGGAACACCAACATCAGTAAAAGCACAACCATTATGGGTTAATGCAAAAGTTCCGATAGTAGGTTTTTTTACAGGCGCAGAAGCATTAAGATCTCCATTTAAAAAGACAAATTTTCATATAAGAGCAAGTTATAATACTGAAGTAAAAGCATTTATAGATAAGGTAGTAAAAGAATTAAATTATAAAAAAGTAGCGATATTTTATCAATATGATGCATTTGGCGAGGCAGTAAAATCAGGAACAGAATTAGCATTAACATCACATAATTTAAAACCAATAGCATATGGAACTTATGAACGAAATACAGAAGCAATAGAAGATGGATTAAATAAAATATTGCCATCATCACCAGAAGTAATAGTAATGGTAGGAACATATAAGCCATTAGCAAAATTTGTAAAAGAAGCAAAGAAAAAAGGTTTAACAAAAACAATATTTTATACAGTTTCTTTTGTAGGTCCAGAAGCATTAGCAGCAGCATTAGAAAAGGATTATTCTAATTGTATTATTTCATTAGTTGTTCCACCATATACCGAAGAAAACAGCAAAAAATTTCCAGTTATAAAAGAATATCTTGATTTATTAAAAAAATATAATCCTGATGCAAAACCAACATTTGTTAGTTTAGAAGGATTTGTAAACGCGAAAGTATTAGTAGAAGGTTTAAAAAGAGCAGGCAGCGATATAACAAGAGATAAATTTATTGAAGCAGTGGAATCAATTAAGCCAGGGCAATTAGGAACTGGTTTAAAATTTGATTATTCAGCAACAGACCATGAAGGAATAAAACAATTATTTCTATCAAAGTTTGATGGTAAAAATTGGGTTGAAATTACAAATTGGTCTGAATTCAAATAATAAAATATTATGGGGCTTTTTAAAATTAAAAAGCCCCATTTTTTTAAATTATTTTATTGAGGTGAATAAAAATGAAAATATTTTTTAGGAGTAAAGGAAGCATAAATAAAAGTATTATATTAAGTTATTTTATAATACTTGTGATTATAGTTTCGATTTTATTGATAACAACTCTAATATTTCTACAGAAATCATTGTTAGAAAGTCTTGAAAACAAAGCTTATTTATTAGGCTCAAATATAGCAGTAAGCATAGCGGATTTAACAATGGTAGGTGAGTGGGATAAAGTTAATAGTTTATTTAGTGAAGTAAAAAAATCTGATAAAGATGTTGAATATATTTTTTTTGTTGGGACAGATGGTAGATGTGTAGTTACGACATTAGAAGAAACAAAAGATAAATATTTAAATCAAACAGATTATGAAAAAAGAATACTTGAAACAGAAGCAACAAAAATAGAAAAAAAATTAAATAAAAAAGATATATTTGAAGTAATAAGTCCAGTAATCAGCAGTTCGAGCAGAATGGGTATTTTAAGAATAGGATATACATTAAAAAATATAAGGGTAACAATAAATCATTTAATTTTAATTGCAGTAATAATAAGTATAGCAGGAATAATAATTGGTGCTATAATATATTCAATTATAATTAAGAAAAATGTAGTTAATCTTTTAATAAAATTTAAAGATTTATTTGGAAAAGCAGTAGCAGGTGATTTATCAGTTCGCTATGATTTATCAAAAGTAAATTGCAGCGAAATAAAACATTGTAATCAAAAGGAATGTCCAGAATTTGGAAAAGATGGAGTTTTATGTTGGTTAGAAGCGGGCTCAGATGCACCATTATTTGGTAAAAAAATAGTTTGCCCACAAATTTTAAATAATAAAATTAAATCCTGTAAAGAATGTGAAGTTTATCAAAAGGTATGTAAAAATGAAATTTATGATTTAGCTGCATATTTTAATTATTTTATGGTTACCTTAAATCAATTTGGTGAAATAATAAAATTAATTGCTAATGATAATATTAAAACAGAAGAATTAGATAAATCATTAGTAGGTGAATTTGAAATAATTAGAAAAACATTAGTAACAAATTTAAGAGAATTATTAGAAATAGCCGATTTAGTAAGTACTGATAATTTATATTCAGAGAAATTAGATATGTTTGTTAAAGGAATCGAGCAAAAAGAAACTGGTATTACAGGAATAAGTAAAAAAGAAATGATAGTAAAAAAAGAAGAAATAAAAAAACAAAAAACAGGTGATTTATCGAATGCATTTATAAATATGATAAATAATTTACAAAATTTAGCAAAGCAGGCAGAAATAATAGCGAATGATAATTTGTATAATAAAGAACTTGATATACAGGTATCAACAGGAGTTCTTGGCAGTGCATTTAGTAAAATGCGAGATGTGTTGAGAGCATTAGCTCACCAGGCAGAAATAATTGCGAATGATGATTTAGGAAACAAAGAATTAGATAAAGAAATAACGAGTGGAGCATTAGGCAGTGCATTTAGTAAGATGAGAGATGTGTTGAGAGCGTTAGCGCACCAGGCAGAAATAATAGCAAATGATGAATTATATAATAAAGATCTTGATAAAGAAATAACGAGTGGAGCATTAGGTAGTGCATTTAGCAGGCTGCGCGATAATTTACGAGCATTAGCTCAGCAAGCAGAATTAATAGCAATAGATGATTTATATAATGAAAAATTAAATAAAAATGTCTCAAATGGAGTACTTGGTTCAGCAATAAAATGTACAAGAGATATAATAAGAATCGCCGCCCGCCAGATAGAATTATTAGGAAATGATAATATATATAATGAAGAATTAAATGCAAAAGTATCAGATGGTACAATTGGAAAAAGTATAGAGAAATTACGAGATATATTAAGAGCAATGGCGGAACAGGCAAAATTAATAGCAAATGATGATTTATATAATGAAAAATTAAATAAAGCAGTAAGTATGGGTGATTTTGGAAAACAATTTGTTTTTTTACGAGATAATTTAAGAATGTTAGCGCGCCAGGCAGAACTAATAGCAAATGATGATTTAAAAAATGAAGAACTTGATGTGCAGATAACAACTGGTGTATTAAGTAGAGCGTTTAGTAAAATGCGCGATAATTTGCGAGCATTAGCTCACCAGGCAGAGATAATTGCAAATGATGATTTGTATAATAAAGTATTAAGTGAAGAAGGAAAAGGAACATTAAGTGCAGCATTTGCAAATATGGTGATTAGATTAAGATATTTTGCAATGATAGCAGCAAAAATAGCAGAAGGTGATTTAACAATAAAATTAGAAGCAGGAATAGAAAAAGGAGTGCTTGGCAATAGTTTTAAGACAATGACAAATAATTTAATAAAATTAGTAGATTTATTAAAGTCATTATCATTAAAGGTAGATGAAGTATCAGAAGAAATGCTTGCAGCAGCGAATCAAATGTCAGCAGGTCTTGAATCACAATCAACAAAGATAAATGAAATACAATCAGCAATGCAGGAAATGACAGCCTCATTACAACAAATCCGAGAGAATGTGCAGCAGACAAATAATAGAGCAGGTGAGACAAAAGAAGCATCAATGGAAGGAAGAGGAGCAGTAGAGACAACAGTAAGAGGTCTTGAAAACATAAAAGTAGCAGTAGATAAGACAGCAGATAGTATGGAGAAATTAGCAAGCAGGTCAAAAGAAATAACAGAAATATTAAGAGCAATAACAGAGATAAGTGAACAGACAAATTTATTAGCATTAAATGCAGCAATAGAGGCAGCGCGTGCAGGCGAGCATGGTAAAGGCTTTGCAGTAGTAGCAGATGAAGTGCGGAAATTAGCAGAAAAGAGTGCAAGAAATGCAAAAGAAATCGGTGAGATAGTAGAAGGCATACAGGAAGATATAGCAGCATCAGTAGAGGCAATGATGAATGGCAAAGTAAATGTAGAAGAAGGAGTAAATACAGTCGGAAATTTAGAGCAATCGTTTAGCAGGATAGGCAATTTAATAGATATGACGACAAAAGCAGTAAATGAGATATCAGTAATAATAAGTCAGCAGGTGAAGACAACAGCAGAAGTAACAAATAGTATGGAAGCAATAACAACAATATCAAGTCAGAGTGCAAAAGGCGCAAAAGGATTAGTTGATACAGCAAAAGAAGTAAAGAAAGTAGTAGATGAATTAAATAAAGGAATAGGCCAGTTTAAGATAGAGTGATAAGTATAGAAAGCAGAGTTTTTAGTAAGTGGTAAAATAATTAGTGTTTATTAGTGTTATTAGTGGCCAAAAAACAAAACAAGATTTTTTAGAATAATGAAACTATATTTTTAAAATAAATATAAAATAGTTTTAAAATGATTTAATTTGAGGTGAAGTGATGACGCCTGTCCCCAATAATTTATTATTAGTGGCAAAAAGCCAAAATAAGAAGTGTACAAAAGTTAAAAGTGAGATTAAGTGAACTTGAGTTAAGGTTTTTTGTGCAGAGTTTTGATTGTGTGTATATATAAAAAGTGATAAATGTAAAAATGAGAATTTTTTAAATATAAATTTATTAAATTTTAATAGAAAAAGGAGGAAATAAGAAGTGGCAACACACACATTAGATTGTAAAGGATTAGCATGCCCTCAACCAGTATTAAAAGTATCAATTCAAGCAAATAAGATGGCACCAGGTGATGTGCTTGATGTATATGCTGATTGTTCAACATTTCCAGATGATATTAAAAGTTGGTGTTCAAGAATGGGTAAGACATTAGTGTTTTGTAATAATGAAGCAGGTGTATGGCACGCACAAATTCAATTTTAAATGTTTTGGACATTTTTAAATTGAATGATTGTGAATTAAGAAATTAATGAGAAATAATTAATGTGTGAATTTTATTTGATTTGTTGGTAGAAAATATGACAATTTTTTAGAGTATATTAAATGCGGTTAAAAAATATAAAACAGTACAAAGATAAAAGAGCAGATAAAAAACAAAGAGTTTAGAATTAAAAAAACGCAAAGAGAACAGATAATTTTTTTTGAGTAGTGTGTGTTATATAATTGTTGAATTAGAAGGATAGAAATTTGTCTCTTTGAACAATAAGGTTAAATGTAAAAAAGTTTTTTAGAGTAAATAAAAGGTAGATGTTGAAAAAAGTAATGAAAATTAAAAATAAAAATTCTTGACAAATAAAAAAAATTAATAGAAAGTTTTAAAATGAAAAAAAACCAGAAAGGAATAATTTCTCTGGGAAATGATATATTAGGTAATGATGGGATTGGGTGGATTATTGGTGATTCTGTTTCGCAAATATTAAAAATAAAAAATTATAAAACAAATTCTTTTGGCTTTAATATAATCGAAATATTAAGTGAATTAAAAGAAGCAATTATTATTGATTCAGTTGTAATAAAAGATTGTGAAATAGGAAATGTTAGAAAATTTGATGTTTCAGAATTTGATAAATATGTTCATTTGTGTTCAATACATTCTTTTAATTTACCAACAGCAATAAAATTTTTAGAGTTATATGAACAGAAACCAGATCAGTTATTTATATATGGAATAAATGTTCCAGATGAATTAAAGTTTGGTGAACATCTATCAGCAGAATTAGAAAAACAAAAAGAGAAAATTGTAAATTATATAGTAAATGACTATATAAGGTGTAATGAAATGGCGAATTTGCGGATTGGAGAATTAGTGAATTAACGAATTTATTAAAATATTGAGAGGTAGTAATTATAATAAAATTATTGAGTTGTTAAGTTAATAAAAAAAGAAATAAGGAGGTAAAAAAATGTCAGAAGAAATAAGGTGTGGAATTTTTATTTGTCGTTGTGGACCGAATATTGCCGACCGATTACATTTTGAAGAGTTGAAAGAACAAATCAAAAAATTACCTGATGTAGTTGGAGTTTATGAAGATAATTTTTATTGTTCACCTGCTGGAAAAAATAAAATTAAAGAAATAATCAAGCAAGAAAAATTAAATCGTTGTTGTTTTGCTGCATGTTCACATCGAGTTCACGAAAAAACATTTATGGAAACAGTCGTAGAAGCAGGAATAAATCCATTTTTGATTCAATTAGCAAATATCCGAGAACACATAACCTGGGTAATGGATGATAAAGAAAAAGCAACAAAACGAGCGTATGACCAGATAAAAGCAGCAGTAGCACGATTACGAAAACATAAAGCACTTGAAACAAAGTATATGAAAATAAAAACAGATGTAGCAATAATCGGCGGTGGAATAGCAGGTATAAAAGCAGCAAAATTATTAGCAAATGATAAAAATCGAACAATTTATTTGATTGATTCAAAACCAACATTAGGCGGACGAATGCCACAATGGGAAAAATCATATCCAACAATGGATTGTAATCCATGCTTTTTAGCGCCAGAACTTTCAGAAATGAAAGATATAAAAAATATAAAAGTTTTAACAAATACGGATATAGAAGAAATAAAAGGATTTTATGGTAATTTCATAATTAAAATAAAAGTGAAACCAAGATATATAAATGAAAATTGCATTGGTTGTATGGAATGTTTTAATGCGTGCCCGGTAAGTGTGAAAAATGAATTTAATGCAAATTTGAATGACCGAAAAGCAGTATATATTCCATTTCCTGGTTCATATCCTAATCTTGCAATAATAGATGAAAAAAATTGTTTGAGATTTAAAGGCGAAGAATGCACTAAATGTAAAGAAGTTTGTGATGCTTTATTTGGTGCAGTTGATTACTCACAAAAGGCAGAAGAAAAAATACTTGAAGTAGGTGGTATAATAGTAGCAACTGGATTTGATTTTATTGATATAAAAGAATTTCCAGAATATAATTGGACAGGTAAAAATAATGTATTTACAAATTTAGAATTTGAAAGAATGATGTCATCATCTGGACCAACACATTCACACATAAAGACAAGAAAAAATTCGGACCCAAAAAGTGTAGCATTTATATATTGTGGTGGCCGAAAGAAAGTTGGCTATTGCTCTGGTGTATGTTGTGGTGCGACAATGAAATATGCAAAATTTTTATTATCACATAATCCAGATACAAAAATTTATCAGTTATATTCAGAAATGTGTCTTGATAGTGATGGTTTAGCAGAAATGTTTGAATCATTAAAAAAAGAAGGAGTAAATTTTATAAAAATAGATGATTATAAAGAAGTAAAAATAGAAGCAGATGAAAATAGAGCAAAAATAAAATACAAAGAAAAAGGAATAGAAAAGAGTTTGGAAACAGAAATGGCAGTAGTTGCAATGGGCATACAAAATTCTGATGGTTCAAACCAGATAGCAAAATTATTAGATTTGCCATTAACAAAAGAAGGCTGGTTTGCAAAATATCACGCAAAAATGGAACCATCAACAAGTGCAGTTGATGGTGTGTATATAGCAGGTGCGTGTGCTGGTCCAGTTGATGTGCAAAAAGCAGTAGTATCAGCAAAAGCAGCAGCAGGCGAAGCAATGGCAAAATTAATAGAAGGAAAAGAAATCGAACTCGAATCAAAGATAAGTTATGTAGTAGCAGAAAAATGCGGTGGCTGTAAAATGTGTATTTCTGTTTGTCCATACAAAGCAATTACCTTTGATGAAGAAGAAAAGCATTCAGTAATCCAGGAAGCATTATGCAAAGGCTGTGGCACCTGTGCGGCATTATGCCCAGCAAATGCAATTGTAAATAAACATTTTGAAGATGAACAAATAATGTTAGAATTAGAAAGATTAATAGTTTAAAAAAAGGAGATGAAAAATTATGGCACAAAATAAATGCGATACATTTAGTCCAAAAATAGTGGCATTTTTATGTAACTGGTGTTCGTATGGTGGTGCAGACCAGGCAGGTGCAAATAAATTACCAGTGCCGGGTGAAATACGAATAATTCGTGTAATGTGTTCTGGCAGGATAGACCCACAGTTTGTGATAGAAGCATTGCAAGATGGTGCTGATGGTGTGATGATATTAGGCTGTCATCCTGGCGATTGTCATTATAAAGAAGGGAATTATAATGCATTACGAAGATATATGTTATTAACAAGATTATTAGAAGAATTTGGAATAGAAAAAGAGCGAGTATATTTAGATTGGGTTTCAGCATCAGAAGGCGAAAAATTTTCAAAAGTAACAAATGAATTTGTAAAAAAAATAAAAGAATTAGGACCTTATGAACCAGCTTATCAAGTAAAAAAATAAATGGAGGTGTATAAAATGTCAAAAGCGAAAGTAGCTATATTCTGGGCAGGTTCGTGTGGTGGTTGTGATATTGCAACAATTGATATACACGAGACCTTAATACCTTTAATAGATAAAATAGAATTTGTATTCTGGCCCTGTGCAATGGATTTTAAATACGATGATGTAAAGAAAATGAAAGATAAAGAAATAGATGTTTGCTTCTTTAATGGTGCAATTAGAAATAGTGAAAATGAAGAAGTAGCAAAATTATTACGAGCAAAGAGTAAAATAATGGTCGCATTTGGTTCGTGTTCTGCATTTGGTGGAATACCATCATTAATAAATTTTTATCCAAAAAAAGAATTATTTGATTGGGTATATAAGAATTGCCCAAGTGTAGAAAAAAGTGGAGTGGAACCGCAAACAGAAGTAAAGATAGGTGAATATCATTTAGAATTACCAGAAATTTATGAGGTAGTATTGAAATTATCAGATGTAGTAGAAGTAGATTATATAATGCCAGGCTGTCCGCCAGTACCAGAACAAATAATAAAAGTAGTAACTGCAATATTAGAAGGAAAATTACCACCAAAAGGTGCGACAATTGGTGCAAGTGAAAAAAATGTATGTGATGAATGTAAACGAACCAAAAAGGAGAAAAAGGTAAAAAGATTTTATCGGATAATTGAAAAAGATTATATTGATTTGAATGAATGTTTACTTGACCAGGGATTAATATGCCTTGGACCAGCGACAAGAGCAGGTTGTGGTGCACAATGCCCAAACGCAAATTTTGGATGTCGCGGATGTTATGGACCAGCAGAAGGTGTAAAAGACCAGGGTTTAAAGATGGTTTCTGCATTAGCATCAATAGTTGATGCAAAAGACGAAAAAGAAATAAATGCTATATTAGATACAATAGTTGATCCAGCAGGAACATTTTATCGATATACAATGTCTGATTCATTAGTAAAGAAAAAAGCGTATTAAGGAAGGTGAGAAAAAATGAAAAAAATATCAATAGATCCAATATCAAGATTAGAAGGACATGGAAAGATAGAAATTTTTTTAGATGAAGAAGGAAATGTAAAAGAAACATTTTTTCAGGTGCCAGAGTTACGAGGTTTTGAACAATTTGCAGTAGGAAGACCAATCGAAGAAATGCCGCAAATAACATCACGAATATGCGGTGTTTGTCCAGAGGCGCATATGATGGCAGCAGCAAAAGCAGGCGATGCAGTTTATAAAGCAGAAGTTCCATCAGCAGGAAAGAAATTAAGAGAACTTGTATATTCAGCATTTTATGTGCAAGATCATGCGACACATTTTTATGCACTTGGTGGACCTGATTTTGTAGTTGGACCTGATGCACCAAAAAGTGAAAGAAATATAATAGGTGTGATAAAAAAAGTAGGATTAGAAATAGGTGGAAAAGTGATAAAAGCAAGAAAATTAGGCCATCGCGTGACACAGATATTTGGCGGACGAACAACACATCCAGTAAGTGCAGTGCCAGGCGGAATGACGAAACCAATAGTAAATGATGAAGAATATGAAGAGTTAAAGGCAATAGGTGATTATTTTTTAGAATTTGGTAAATTTACGATTCAAATTTTTGAAGATGTAGTTTTGAAGAATAAGACTTATGTTGATTTAATTTTATCTGATATTTATGTTCATAAAACACATAATATGGGGCTGGTAGATAAAAATAATTGTGTAAATTTTTATGATGGAAAAATAAGAGTAACAGATGTAAAAGGCAAAGAGATAGCAAAATTTGAAGCAAAAGATTATTTGAAATATATAAGTGAACATACAGAAAAATTTTCATATTTAAAATTTCCATATTTAAAAGCAAAAGGTTGGAAAGGTTTTGTAGATGGCGAAGAAAGTGGAATATATAAAGCAACACCATTATCAAGATTAAATGTATCAGATAAAATGGCAACACCATTAGCACAGGCAGAATTTGAAAAATTTTATAATACATTAGGTGGCAAGCCAGTTCATCATACATTAGCAACACATTGGGCAAGAGTAATAGAATTATTATATGCAGCAGAACGATATAATGAATTAATAAAAGATGAAGAGATAAGGTCAGATAAAGTGCGCGTTGCATTAACTGAAAAGCCAACAGAAGGAGTAGGAGTAGTAGAAGCACCAAGAGGGACATTATATCATCATTATATTACTGATGAGAAAGGGATAGTTAAAAAAGCAAATTTAATAGTAGGAACGACAAATAATAATGCACCAATAACATTGTCAATAAAACGAGCAGCCGAGAAGTTAATAACAAAAGGAAAAATAGTAAGTGATGGAATATTAAATATGATAGAAATGGCATTTAGAGCGTATGACCCATGTTTTTCCTGTGCGACGCATTCATTACCTGGTCAAATGCCAATGGAAGTTGTGATATATGATAATGAATTAAAAGAAATGGAGAGGGTCAGACGTCCTTAAAGTCCTTTTTTTACAGTGAAGAGTGGATAGTATAGATTGCAGAGTGATAAGTGCAGAGTAAAGAGTAAGAGAGAAATTTATTCGTGTTTATTTGTGAAATTAGCGGCTAAGAAAACAAAACAATATTTTTTAGAATAATGATACTATATTTTTAAAAAATATATAAAATAGTTTTAAAATGATTTAATTTAAGGTGAAGTGATGACGCCTGTCCCCAATAAGGTCCCCAATAATTTATTATTTGGGGCAAATAAAGAGCCAGAAAAGATTGCAAAGAAACAATAACGAAGTTGTTGAAAATCAAATAGTCGCAGGTAAAACTTGCGGTTGCGGGCAGAATACCTTTTGATTCACATCACTGAAGTGAGTTGAATTTGATATAATGCTGTGATGTACACAGGCAAGAATGCCTGTGCTACATTGAATTTTTTTTACTGCAGAGTACAAATGGAGAGGGTCAGACGTCCTTAAAGTCCTTTTTTTACAGTGAAGAGTGGATAGTATAGATTCCAGAGTGATAAGTGCAGTGTAAAGAGTAAGAGAGAAATTTATTCGTATTTATTTGTGAAATTAGTAACTAAGAAAACAAAATAAGATTTTTTAGAATAATGAAACTTTAAAAATTTTTTCTGATTTCATATTAATGTCAGATTACAAAAAAAAGTCAAATACCTTCATATCATTTTTTATAAGTAAAATATTTATGTTCAACTTTTGTTTTCTTTTTGTCTTTTTTCATAATATCAATTTCCTGTTAGTATAAATATTATTCTAACTTTTTAAAATTTTTAATTTCGCTTTTGAAAATTTGTTTAAATATCTATAAAAATAGTGGTTATAGTTTATTTAATAATAATGAATATCGAGTTTTCATTTCATAGTGTCTAAAAATAGTATGGAGATTTGTTTGATAATTTTATAAAAATTTGACATTCTAAAATTTTAGAGTATAATATTAATAAAAAAAATAAAGCCGAAATAAAAAGTCAATCAGTATTTATGAAATTTATAAAATTTAAAAAAGATAAAAAATGAAAAAAAGCCGTAGAAATGATAAAAATAAAAAAATAAAAGAATGGTAAATAAAGATTAATTTGATGAATTAAAAGAAATAGCAAGAGAGATAGATAAGCGCAAAAGATGACATAGATCAGATAAAAGAATTAGCAGAAGCAAAAAAGAATTAATAAAAACAAATTTTAGAATTATTAAAAGAGACCGAAATTTATAATATGAATTTTGTTAATTAGTATAAAGGTGTGTGATATATGTTTTTAGATGACGATGCTCTTGCATTTTTACCATATTTATTAAAAAAGGATTATAATATAGAGGTCAAAGGCGAATTAATAAGATTATTTTTAACGACAACAACTGGTAGGAATGTAAAAGTAGATATATTTGGAAAATGTGAAAAGGATGGAGAAGAATATACAATAATTGGCGTTGTGAAATTTAGATTAACAAGAAAGAGAATAGATAAATTTATAACGAATAAAATAGAACCATTTAAAGACCAATATAAAAATATATTACCAATTATGGTAACCGTAAATATTGGTTTTCCAGAAACAGAAGAATATGCAAAATCAAGAGGTGTGATATTTTATTATTCATATCATATAGCAAAATTGAGTGCCGGTTTATAAAAAATAATAATATTAGTTTTGAAAAATAAATTTAATAATGAATATAGAAAGGAAAATTAGATTTTTTTGTTTGATTTTACTATAAAGAAAATTAGAGAAATTTAAGCCGAGCAAAACCTATTATTAAACACAAACACCAAAAAATAGTTAAAGCATAAAGTTTTATTCCAGATAGCAAAATCAAAAAACCCTGTGCAAAAATTTTGTTATCATAAGGAAATTTCAAAGCAATAATAAGATATAAAAAAAGCAGGATAAAAAAAAGATAACTGCGATAAGAATGTATTTTAAAAAAGATAAAAATAAAAATGAAAAGATAAATAGAAAATAAATAATGATGTTCCCAACTTAATGAATGAATTAAATTTATTGAAGATAAAGTAATCAAAAAAGAGAATAAACAAAAAGATAAAGAATGCGAATATTTTTGAGAAAAAAGAAAAAAGATAAGCAATAAAAAAAGTAGAACTCTAATAAAATTCGATAAAAAAACAGCAAATTTAAAATTATCAAACCAGGCAATTGTATAACCATTATCTTTCCAGAATAAACGAAAACATAAAGATTGAAAAGATTGATTATAAAAATTTCCGCGATGTCCATATTTAGCAGTTTCAGGTAATTTCTTAAAAAAATAATCATAATTAATATTATAACCAAAAAAAGCGAGTGATAAAAAAATAAAAAAGAAAATAGTGATAGTAGCAGAAAATAAAATTTTGAATTTTTTATGAATAATAAAATAAATAAAAAAAATAATAGGCAAAATTTTCAAAATAATTGAGATACCTAAAAAAAAACCACTTAATAAATCTTTTTTTAATAAGAAAAAATATAAAGAAAAAAGGATAAGAAGTAATAGCAAAATATTTAATTGCCCCCATTTAATTGTTTCAAACAATGGATTAAAATTTAAAAGTAAAATACTTGTGATAAAGAAAAATTTATTTTTGAAAACAAGATTATTTATTTTACAAATAATAAAAAAAAGTAGAACTAAAAGACAAAGATTAAAAAAGAACCAAATTAAAACAGCAATATTATCAGGGAAAAAAGTGAAAGGAAGAAAAAGAAGGGAAACAATAGGTAAATAATTAAAATCAGTTTTTCTATAAATAACAGGTTGATAAAAATCAGGATTATTTTTTCGTGCTTCTTTGCCAGCAGCTAATAAAACACGAAAATCATAAAAACCATTTTTAACAGATAAAGGTCGATATATTGCATTATAAAAAAAATTTATAATTGTTGCACATAATAAAATTGTGTTCAAAAATTTTTTGTTAATCATTTCATTTTTTAGAGTATATAACAATAAATAAACAAGTCAAATATAAAATTTTTTAGTTGACTTAAATTAAAAGTTTTAATAAGTTAAATTAAAAAAGAAAAACGAGGTGATAATATGCCAAACAAAAAATTGTTCCTTTTATTATTTTTAATTTTTATCTTTATTTTCTCATTATTTGCAGGTGAAAAATTAACAATCCATTATCATCGACCTGATGGTGATTATCAGCATTGGACATTATGGGTCTGGGGCATTCATACAAATGTTGCAAAAGCATTATCCTCAAAAGGTTCTGATGATTTTGGTGTTTATTTTATTATTGATGTAGATGAATTTAATGGCGCTGCTGATTATGGTATGCTACCACGCTATAAAGAATGGGAACGAAAAGATGACCCTGATAGAATATTTAATAAAGGTAATAATAAAGAATTTTATATAATGAGTGAAGATAGGCGAGTTTATACAGAAAAACCAGATGTCTCGCCACGAGTAGTAAAAGCATTATTGGATAGTAAAAAACAATTTAGAGTAGTATTATCAAAAAGTTTAGATAAAGTTAATTTTTCTGCTGCTGATGTGGAATTTATTTTTTCAGATAATAAAAAATATCCTGTTATTTCAATAACAGAAAAAAGAAATGAATCAGGTAAAATAAAAGTTTTGGTTTGTGAATTAGGAGAAGAGATTTCAGTCGAAAGTCAAATAAATGGCAGCGTTTCAGTGCCTGGATATAAAGCTGGTCAATTAGTAGCAGGTAAGATAGTTGATGACCCTTATTTTTATCGTGATATTGAATTAGGAGCAATCTGGACGCCAGAAGCAACAACATTTAGAACTTTTGCACCAACTGCACTTGAAGTTTATGTCCATTATTATTTACAGCCATCTGGCGGTGAACCATACAGATATAAAATGTATCCAATAGGAAATGGAATCTGGGAAATAACATTGAAAGGTAATTTGAAAAATGCATATTATAAATTTTATACTGTTTTTGTTGATGATGAATATGAAATTATGGACCCATATTCAAAAGCAAATACAGGAACACGCGGTAGATGTATTATTGTTGGTGACGAAGTAAATATTCCAATTGCGCCTGGTCCACAATTTGATAATTCAGAAGCAATAATAAGTGAAATACATATAAGAGAAATAAGTATTGATGAAAATTCAGATGTAAAATTAAAAGGTAAATATTTAGGTTTAACAGAAGAACCAACTTATGTGCCAAATACACAGGTAACGACCAATTTATCGCATTTAGCAGAATTGGGTGTAAATGTAGTGCAAATAATGCCATTTCAGGATTTTGATAATGATGAAGATAATCCAGGCCATAATTGGGGGTATATGCCATTTCATTATAATTCACCTGATGGCGCTTATGCAACTAAACGATATGATATAACAAGAATAATAGAAGTAAAAAAGATGATTGATGCATTTCATAAAAAAGGAATAAAAGTAGTAATGGATGTAGTATATAATCATACAGCAGAAGGAAATCCAGAAGTTCGTGTAAGTTTTAATGGTTTAGCACCAGATTATTACTATCGTTTAAGAGATGATGGAAGTTATTGGAATGGTTCAGGCTGTGGTAATGAATTTCGTTCAGAAGCACCAATGGCAAGAAAGTATATAATAGATTCTTTAAAATATTGGGTTCAAGAATATAAAGTAGATGGCTTTAGATTTGATTTGTTAGGATTAATTGATTTAGAAACAGTAAAATTATTTACACAGGAATTGAAAAAAATAAAACCAGACATTTTAATATATGGTGAGCCGTGGACAGGTGGAGCATCTGCTGTTCCTTATGCAACTACAAAAGGAACACAAAAAAATCAAGGTTTTGGTGTATTTAATGATAATTTTAGAAATGCAATAAAAGGCGGAGTATCAGATAAAACAAAAGGTTATATTCAGGCGGGAAATAATGTAGCAGGAATAAAAAAAGGAGTGATAGGTAGTATAACTGATTTTTGTGCCCAACCAATAGAAACAATAAATTATATAGAATGTCACGATAATTATATGTTGTGGGATAAAATAGTGATGTCAACACAGGATTTGCAAATAACAGATAATGATAGAATAGATATAGATAAATTAGCCGCAGCAATAATTTTAACATCACAGGGTATTCCTTTTCTCCAGGTAGGACAGGAATTTTTGCGTTCAAAACATTTTGAGGATAATCCATATAATAAAGGCGATGAAGTAAATAAAGTAGAGTGGGCAAGAAAGGTTCAATATTTTGATGTATTTAATTATTATAAAAATTTAATTGCCTTGCGAAAAGCACATCCAATGTTTCGTTTTAAAACAGCACAGGAAATAAAAGAAAATATTTATTTTCTTGATGATGATATGGATTATGTTTTACCTGCAAAATGTGTTGCGTATGTAATAAATAAAGGTTCAACAAATGATAATTGGGAAAATGCAATTGTAATTTTTAATCCAAATAATTATAGTGTAAATATTGAATTACCAGAATCACAATGGTATTTAGTATTAGATAAAAATAATTATTATCCACAGGGTAATGGCGAGTATAAAAATTCAGTTTCTGTGCCATCTTACTCTGCTATGATTCTTTTTAATTTAGATAAAGATTTTAAAAATAATGTATTAGCAAAATATAAAACAGCAAAAGCACCAGTTAAAAAAATATTTAAGGTTAATGCACCAGATGCAAAACAGGTGACTATTGCTGGTTCATTTAATGATTGGAATAAAGACTCATTACCAATGAAAAGAGATAATTCAGGTATGTGGTCAATAGAACTTGAATTAGAGCCAGGTTCGTATGAATATAAATTTATCCAGGATGGCGATTGGGATAAATTAAATAAAGATAATCGAATTGTAAATATAAAAAAGACTGGAAAAAATGCGATATTATTTGAAGTGTATGCACCAGATGCAAGACAGGTAACTATTGCTGGTTCATTTAATGATTGGAATATGTCATCAGATCCATTGGAAAAAAAAGAAAATGGTAAATGGCAGATTTATCTTGATTTAGCACCAGGAGCTTATGAATACAAATTTTTACAGGATGGCGATTGGGATAAACTGAATAAGGAAAATAGAAGGATAACAGTGCCAGCTGGTGGTAGTAGTAAAGGAATAAGTGTAGAAGGTGGTAGTAGTTCAACAGGCGCGAGTGCAAAAGGTACAACATTTGAAGTAGATGCACCAGGTGCACGCCGCGTGACAATAGCAGGAGAATTTAATAATTGGGATATGAATAAACACGAATTAAAAAAAGAAGCAGATGGTAAATGGCGAATAACATTAGATTTAGCACCAGGAACTTATGAATATAAATTTTTACAGGATGGCGATTGGGATAAGTTGAATAAGGAAAATAGAAAGATAACAGTGCCAGCAAAAAAAGAAGTTGCCATTCCAGAAATAATCAAAAAAGAAGAAAGAAAAAAGACAGTTTTTGAAGTAGAGGCACCGGATGCAAATCAAGTTGAACTTGTTGGTTCTTTTAATAATTGGCGAAGAGGTATGTATTTTTTAAATAAACAAGCAGATGGTAAATGGCGTATTGAATTAGATTTAGAAGATGGAACATATAAATATCGATTTGTTCAGGATGGTGATTATACAATATTAAATAAAGAAGATAGAATTCTTAATGTGCCAGAAATTCAGCAGGAAAAGATAGAAAGAAGTAAAGGTACAACATTTGAAGTAGATGCACCAGGTGCACGCCGCGTGACAATAGCAGGAGAATTTAATAATTGGGATATGAATAAACACGAATTAAAAAAAGAAGCAGATGGCAAATGGCGAATAACATTAGATTTAGCACCAGGCACTTATGAATACAAATTTTTACAGGATGGCGATTGGGATAAGTTGAATAAGGAAAATAGAAAGATAACAGTGCCAGCAGGTGGTAGTAGTTCAACAGGTGCGAGTGCAAAAGGTACAATATTTGAAGTAGATGCACCAGGCGCTCGCCGCGTGACAATAGCAGGAGAATTTAATAATTGGGATATGAATAAACACGAATTAAAAAAAGAAGCAGATGGTAAATGGCGAATAACATTAGATTTAGCACCAGGCACTTATGAATACAAATTTTTACAGGATGGCGATTGGGATAAGTTGAATAAGGAAAATAGAAAAATAACAGTTCCAGCAGGTGGTAGTAGTTCGACAGGCGCTAGTGCAAAAGGTACAACATTTGAGATAGATGCACCAGGCGCTCGCCGCGTGACAATAGCAGGAGAATTTAATAATTGGGATATGAATAAACACGAATTAAAAAAAGAAGCAGATGGTAAATGGCGAATAACATTAGATTTAGCACCAGGAACTTATGAATACAAATTTTTACAGGATGGCGATTGGGATAAATTAAATAAAGAAAATCGCAGAATAACGGTTAAATAAAGGAGGTAAGTGTGATGAAAATAAAAATTAAAAATAATGTTTATTGGATTGGAAAAATAGATTGGGAATTACGAAAATTTCATGGTAATGAATATTCAACACACAAAGGTTCAACATATAATTCATATTTAATATTAGAAGAAAAAAAAATAATAATTGATACAGTCTGGCTTCCTTTTGGAAAAGAGTATGTAAAAAAACTTTCAGAAGAAATAAATTTAAAAGAAATTGATTATTTAATAATCCATCATGCTGAAATAGACCATAGTGGTGGCTTACCTGAATTAATGAGTTATATTCCTGATGTTCCTATATATTGTTCAGAAAATGGAATAAAATCAATCAAAGGGCATTATCATAAAGATTGGAATTTTAAACCAGTGAAAACAGGTGATAAATTAGATATTGGTAATGGAAAATCATTAATATTTGTAGAAATGAAAATGTTACACTGGCCTGATAGCATTGCAACATATTTAACAGGCGACAATATTCTTTTTAGTAATGATGCATTTGGCGAACATTATGCAACAGAATATTTATTTAATGATTTAGTAAATCAATCAGAACTATATAATGAATGTATAAAATATTATGCAAATATCTTAACACCATTTAGTAGTTTAGTAGAAAGAAAAATAAATGAAGTATTATCTTTCAATTTACCAATAGAAATAATAGCACCAAGTCATGGTGTAATATGGCGTAAAGAACCAGAACAAATAGTAAAAAAATATTTAGAATGGTCAAAGAATTATCAGGAGAATCAAATAACAATTATATATGATACAATGTGGAATGGCACAAAAATAATGGCAGAATCAATAGCAGAAGGAATAAAAGAAAAAGATAAAGAAGTTAATATTAAATTATTTAATGCTTCAAATTCAGATAAAAATGATATAATTACAGAAGTATTCAAATCAAAAATGATTGTTGTTGGTTCGCCTACACTTAATCAAGGCATAACAAGTTCTATGGCTGGTTTACTTGAAGAAATAGAAGGTTTAAAATTTAAAAACAAGAAAGCAGCAGCATTTGGTTGTTATGGTTGGAGTGGTGAAGCAGTTTCAAAATTAAATAAGATATTAGAAAAATCAGGATTTAAACTAATTAATGATGGAATAAAATGTTTGTGGTATCCAGATGACAATGCTATAAAAGAATGTTTAAAATTTGGAAATGAATTAGTAAGTTAAAAATATTCAGGAGGTTGAAAAATGGATTTAAAGACATTGATGAAAATAAGTTATGGTTTATATATCATAAGTTCAAAAAAAGATGATAAATATAATGGTCAGATAGCAAATGTAGCATCGCAAGTAACTGCCACACCAGCACAAATTGCTATTTGTTTAAATAAAAAAAATCTTACAACTGAATATATTCAGCACAGTAAAATTTTCAGTATTTCAATATTAACAAAAGAAGCGCCATTAAAATTTATTGGAACATTTGGTTTTAAAAGTGGACGAAATATAGATAAATTCCAGAATACAAATTTTAAAATTGGAAAAACATCTGTTCCAATTGTTCTGGATTATACTCTTGGTTATATTGAAGCAGAAGTAGTTGATAGTGTTGATGTTGGTTCGCATATTTTATTTATTGGAAAGATAATTGATGCTCAGATAATTGATGATACAAAAGAACCAATGACTTATGATTACTATCATTTAGTAAAAGGCGGATTTTCACCAGAAACAGCACCGACTTATATTCAAAAAGTAAAAAAAGAGAATACAAAAGATAATAGTAAATATAAATGCATAGTTTGTGGTTATATATATGACCCACAAAAAGGTGACGAAGAAAATGGAATTAAAGCCGGAACTTCTTTTGCCGAACTACCTGCTTCCTGGGTTTGTCCTGTTTGTGGTGTTGATAAATCAAATTTTGAAAAATTGTAATAGCAAATTTTTTTCTAAAAAATTTTTAAATTATTTAGTAATTAGAAATTATTTGTGTATTTTAATTTTTTTCAATAATTTTTAATTAAAAAAATTAAAGAAACATTTAGTTCAGCCATAAATTGAAACAAATAATTATATCTCATTTTTTGCTATTTTTTCCCAGAATCTATTTGTTCTTTTCCAAAAAAATTAAATAAAAAACTTGACAAAAAATTAAAATGTTTATAAAATTAGAATCATTCTAAAATTAAAATTATTTTAAAAAAGTAATAATTGAATATGAATAATATTAATTCATTGAAATTAGAAATACAAAATAAAAAAATAAAACCATCATTAATAAGAATAAAAATATATGAATTTTTAAAAAATACAAAAGAACATCCTGATGCTGAAATAATATATCAAAAATTAAAAAAAGAAATACCAACATTATCAAGAGCAAGTGTATATAATGCTTTAAAATTATTTGTAGAAAAAGGAATTATTAAAGAAATAAAGATTGAAAAAGATTTAATAAGGTATGATGGTGATATATTAAGACACGCACATTTCAAATGTAAAAAATGTGGTATATTGATTGATATAGAAATAAAAGAGAAAAATTATGAACTAATGATTAAAAATAAGAATATAAAAATATTAGAAGAACAAATATATTTATTTGGTTTATGTGATAAATGTAATAAAAAAAGTTAGGAGGTAAGAAAAATGGCAGTAAAAACAGGAATTTACAAATGTTTTATTTGTGGAAATGTAGTTGAGGTTGCTGTGAATGGTAAAGGAACACTTGTTTGCTGTGGACAGGATATGAAGTTAATGGATGAAAAAACAAAAGAAGGTGCTGGTGAAAAACATTTACCAGTAATTGAGGAAAAAGATAATTCAATACTTGTTAAAGTTGGTTCAGTTCCTCATCCAATGGAAAGTGAGCATTGGATTCAATTTATTGAAGTCTTTACAAAAGATGGTTTTATTATAAGAAAAGATTTAACACCATCAGATAAACCAGAGGCTATTTTTAATATTTCAAAAAATAATGTTAAAATTGTTAGAGAATTTTGCAATAAACATGGTTTATGGTCAGTTAGTTTATAAAATAACAAAAAATAAAAGGAGGTAAAATTATGGCAAGTATTAAAGGCACAAGAACAGAAAAGAATTTATTAGCATCATTTGCAGGTGAATCACAGGCAAGAAATCGTTATACTTTTTTTGCTTCACAAGCAAAAAAAGAAGGCTATGAACAAATTGCAGAGATTTTTTTAGAAACAGCAGAAAATGAAAAAGAACATGCAAAACGATTTTTTAAATTTTTAGAAGGTGGTATGGTGGAAATACAGGCAGCATATCCAGCAGGTGTTATTGGTTCAACTCTTGAAAATTTAAAAGCAGCAGCAGCAGGCGAGAATGAAGAACATACAAAATTATATCCAGAAGCAGCAAAAATAGCAGAAGAAGAAGGTTTCAAAGAAATAGCAATTGTATTTAGAAAAATTGCAGAAGTAGAAAAAGAGCATGAAAAAAGATATTTGAAATTAGTTCAAAATATTGAAAAAGGACAGGTCTTTAAAAAGGATAAAGTAGTGAGATGGAAATGTAGAAATTGTGGTTATGTTCATGAAGGTAATTCAGCACCAGAAAAATGTCCTGCTTGTTTACACCCACAATCATATTTTGAAATTAAAGAAGATAATTATTAATTATAATAAGGCGTGGTTTTCCACGCCTTTTATCATTCATTGCAATTAAATTCAAATTTGACTTATTCATTTATTCATTTTTTTAAAAAGCCATTTTTTATTAAAAGTAACAATATTATTTTATTAAGTTTTTAGATACAACATTTTTTAAAATAAACACTTTAAATTTTTGGAAGAATTTTTTTTAAAAAAGAAATTTGTAAATTATAAAAATTGATTTATTTATTGACAAAAAAAATAAATATATTTATTAAATAAAGATATGATAAAAAAAATAAAATTAGAACCATTTATAGTTGGAACAATAATTTTTATTAGTTTGATTTTATTAAGTTTAATGATTTTTCTTGCAGGAAATTACACATTAAAACGCGGATTTCATTTTTATGCACTTTTTAAATTTTCTGATGGCGTATTAAAGAATGCACCAGTAATGATATCAGGTGTAAAATTTGGAAAAATCGAAGACATAAATTTAGTTAAAAAGGAAAATGATACATATATAAAAATAAAAGTATGGCTTGAACGCGGTGATGTTATTTTTAAAAACACAAAAGTATTTATTAATTCTGCTGGTTTAATGGGCGAGAAATATATTGAAATTGACCCTGGTTCGCCCTCTGCTGGTTATGTAAAAGAAGGCGAAGAAATAAGAGGAATAGACCCATTAAAAACAAATGAAATATTTGAAAAAATCCATAATATTTTATTTAACCTGGATAAAGTGGTAACGAGTGTAACTGAATTATTTTATGAAGAACAAACAAGACAAAGAATAATTGATACAATAGAAAATTTAAAACAAAGCAGTAGAGCATTAGTAAGAATATTAGAAAAAAATGATGAGACAATAACATCAGCAATAAAAAATATTGAAGTAACATCAAGAGAATTAAGAAAATCATCAGAAGAAATAAATGAGATAATAAAAAAATCAAGTAATAGAATAGTTGGCTCAATAGAAAATTTAACGAATAGTGCAAATTCATTTAGTAAATCAATAAATGAAATTTCAAAATCAATTCCAGATATAACAAAGAATGTCCAGAAAAGTTCTGAAAATGTTAGTTCAATAACAGAAAAAGCAAAAAAAGATTTTGATACATTATTATCGAATTTGAATACATTATCAGCAAATTTAAGTAAATTATCAGAAGATATAAAAGATAAAAAAGGAAATATTGGTGCTTTAATATATTCAAATGAAATAGCGAAAAATTTAAATGAAGCAAGTAAAAATATAAAGGACACGACAAAATATATAAAACATAATCCGTGGGTTTTATTTAAACAGCGCAAAGAACCTTTGACAAAGCAGGATTTCAAAGGTTTTGAATAAAAAATAAATGAAAGTAAGAACACAATATCAATGTCAAAATTGTGGATACATCTCAATAAATTGGCTTGGTAAATGCCCTGAATGTCAACAATTTAATAGTTTTGAAGAATATAAAATAATAAAAGATAAGAAAGATATAAGAGCACATTTAAGTGTACAGGAAAATGTAAATAATAAGCCAATTAAAATTTCAGATATAAAAAACGATGCAATAGAAAGAGTCTCTTCTGGTTCAAAAGAATTTGATAGAGTACTTGGCGGCGGTTTTGTAAAAGGTTCAATTGTTTTGCTTGGTGGTGCACCTGGTATAGGTAAATCAACAATTATTTTACAGTCATTTAATTACATTTCAAAAAATTATAAAGTTTTGTATTCATCAGGCGAAGAAGGAATAATGCAAATAAAAAATAGAGCAAGCAGATTAAAAAAAATATATAATCCAGAAAATTTGATTTTATATAATGAAACAGAAATAAATACATTAATAGAGAATATTAAATTAATAAAACCAGAATTTGTAGTAGTTGATTCAATACAAACTATATATGATTCAGAATTTTCATTTGTAGCAGGAACAATTTCACAAATAAGAGAATGCACATATAAATTATTGAATTTAGCAAAATTATTAAATATAACAGTTTTAATTATTGGTCATTTAACAAAAGGCGGAGAAATAGCAGGTCCAAGATTACTTGAACATATGGTTGATACAGTTTTATATTTTGAAGGTGAACGGACAACATCATACAGAATATTAAGAACAATAAAAAATAGATTTGGACCAACAAATGAAATTGGATTATTTGAAATGACAGCACAGGGTTTAATAGAAGTTGATAATCCTGCAATTTATTTTTTATCAGAACGCTTAACAAATATTTCAGGTTCAACAATAACAGCAACAATAGAAGGCACAAGACCAATAATAATTGAAGTTCAAGCATTGGTAACAACAACAAATTTTCCAAATCCTCGCCGTTTAGCAACTGGTCTTAATTTAAATAGATTATTATTAATAATTGCAATATTAGAAAAAAGATTGAATATAAATTTAGGTTATAATGATGTATTTTTAAATATTGTTGGTGGTATAAATATTGATGATACTGGTATTGATTTAAGTGTGGCAATAGCAATTTTTTCTAATTACAAAAACATAATAATAAAAAGTGATTTTGCTTTCTTAGGTGAATTAGGACTTGGTGGTGAAGTAAGAAGTGTATCAAACATTAATATGAGAATACTTGAATTTGTTAATTCTGGTTTTAAAAATATTTTTATTCCATCCTCAAATTACAATATTGTAAAAAAAATAAAATTAAATAATGAAGTAAAAATTATTCCAATAAAAGAATTAAAAGAAGTCTTGAAATATTTATGATAAAATTTATAAATGTTTGTAAAGAATATAAAAACAATAAAATATTAAATGATATAAATTTTGAGATAAATAAAAGCGAATTTGTTTTTATAACAGGTAGTTATGGTAAATCAACAATATTAAAATTAATATATTTAATTGAAAAACCAGATAGTGGTTTAATACTGGTAAAAGATGAAAATATAAATAATTATAATTTTAGAAAAATGCAAAATTATAGGAAAAATATAGGTTTTTTTTCAGATGAATTAAAAATTTTAAAAGATAGAAATGTTTATGAAAATTTAGAATTTCCATTAAAATTAAATAAAATAAAAAAGAAAGAACGAAAAGAAAAAATAGAGAATTTACTTGAAAAATTTGAATTAACAAAAATTTATGAAAAAAAATATAATGAAATAAGTAATAGTGAAAGAATAAAAACTTTAATTTGTCGAGCAATAATAACAGAACCAGAACTAATATTATTAGATGAGGCAACAGCAGGATTATCAGAAAATGACGAACAAAAAATAATGATGTATTTATATGAATTAAAATTAAAAAAAGAAAGTACAATAATTTTTGCAACAAATCTACAAAGAATATTACAGAATAAATGTGATAAAATAATTTATTTAAAAGATAGTGAGATTATACGAATAACAAAAGGTTATGTTCCAGAATTAAATGAAATAAATTTAGAAGAAATAATATAAAAAAGGGGAGTTAATATTTATAGATTTATAAATTTATTTCATAAAATTTTTTTCTTGCATTTTATAAAAAATTAAATTAAAAAAGTGAAATTTAAAAAAGAAAAAGAGTTAAGAGAATGAAGATAAATATTATTAATTTAATGTTAGGCAAAGTTAATGTAATTAACTTTGACTTTTTTTTTGAAAAAGAAGAAATACCAATTGAAAATGATGATATAAATTTTAATGGTTCATTAAAAGTAAAAGGTAAAATAACAAAAAGTAAAGATAATTATTTAATGGAAGCAGAATTAAAAACAAGAGTAAAATTAGAATGTGTAAAATGCCTGGAAGAATACGATTATGATATTGAAGATATAATTAAAATAGTGTATATAAATAAGGAAGAAATAATTGATGATGATGTAGAACAATATTTTAGTTATTTTAAGGAACATACAATTGATATAACAGATGATATACGGCAATTTATAATATTAAATATACCATATTATGGGATTTGTAAAAATGATTGTGCAGGATTGTGTGCAGGCTGTGGAGCAAATTTAAATAAAGAAGAATGTAAATGTAAGGAAAAAATAATGGATAAAAATAATTTAGGAAATTTAATTTTATCAAAATTAAAAGAAGCAAAAAAAATTAAGGAGGTTCAAGATGGCATTACCAAAATATAAACCATCAAAATCAAGAGGCCGATTAAGACGCGCAAGTTATAAAATTAAAGATGTGAATTTAGCACCTTGCAGTAATTGTGGAACAATGAAACAACCACATCAAGTTTGTCCAAATTGTGGTTATTATAAAGGTAAAAAGGTTGAGTTAATAATTGAAAAGACAGAAAAAAAAGAGAAAAAAGAAGGTGAAGAGAAAAAAGATAAGGAGTAAATCATTATGCCTTTAATTGCAGTTGATATAATGGGTGCTGATAATGGTGAAAAGACAATAATTGAAGGAGTATTAGAGGCATTACATTTTATTGACGATAATATAATTCTTGTTGGTGATGAAAAAATTATTAAACATATATTAGATAGTTTTTATTTTAAAAAAAAATTGTTTAAAAAAATTGAAATAGAGCACTCTTCGCAATTTGTTACAATGGAAGACCAGCCAATTGAAAGTTTGAGAAAAAAAACTGATTCTTCATTAGCAAATGGTCTTGAATTATTAGCAAAACAAAAAGCTGCAGCATTTATATCAGCAGGCAATACAGGTGCATTTATGGTAACAGCAATAAAAAAATTAGGTTTAATAGAAGGACTTGAACGACCTGCTATTGCCACTCTTCTACCAAATGATAATAATGAAGCAACAATATTAATTGATTCAGGTGCTAATGTAGATTGTAAACCAAAACATTTATTTCAATTTGCTTTAATGGGTTCTGTTTATTCTCAATTTATTTTTGATAAAGCAAAACCAAAGATAGGATTATTAAGTATAGGTACTGAAGCATATAAAGGAAATGAAATTACAAAACAGGTTTTTGAATTATTAAAAAAATCTAATTTGAATTTTATTGGGAATATTGAAGGAACAGATGTATTTAAAGGAACTGCTGATGTAATTGTATGTGATGGATTTGTTGGAAATATTGTATTAAAAATTTCAGAGCAGGTTGCAAGAACAATTACAAAATATTTGAAAGATTATTTATTAAGCAGTATCAGAAGTAAGATAGGAACATTTATAATAAAACCAGAATTAAAAAAATTAAGACGAAAAATTTTATCAGAAGAATATGGTGGAGCACCATTATTAGGAGTTAATGGGTATTGTATAAAGTGTCATGGTTCTTCAAATGCAACAGCAATAAAAAGCGCAATACTAACAGCAAGTAGATTTATTGAAAGAGAAGGTTTGAAGCAAATAAAAGAAATTTTAAATAAAGAAATATTGAATGGAGCATTAAATAATGTATAGAGTAAAAATATCAGGAATAGGTTCTTATGTCCCAGAAAAAGTAATGACAAATTTTGATTGGGAAAAATTAATTGATACAACAGATGAATGGATAATAACAAGGACAGGAATAAAGGAACGCCATATTGCAGCAAAAGAAGAAGCAGCATCAGACCTTGCTACACGAGCAGCAGAAAAAGCAATAAAGAATAGTGGAATTAAAAAAGAAGATATAGATTTAATTATTGTCGCAACATCAACACCTGATATGATTTTTCCTTCTACTGCCTGTATTGTACAAAATAAATTAGGTTTAACAGAAACACCAGGATTTGATATACTTGCTGCTTGCTCTGGTTTTATTTATGCATTTAATACTGCTGTTTCTTTCATAACTTCTAAAATATATAAAAATATTCTTATCATTGGAGTTGATTTATTAACGAGAATAATGGATTGGAATGATAGGAATACCTGTGTTTTATTTGGTGATGCTGCGTCAGCAATTGTTCTTTCTGAAACACCAGAAAATGAAGATTCCTGTGTATTTAGTATTTATATGGGAGCTGATGGTTCATTAAAAGACTTATTAAAAATTGAGCATTCTGGTTCGCTTTATCCAGGTCTAAATGATGACAGAGCAAATTATAAATCTTATATTTATATGGAAGGCAAAGAAGTATTTAAATCTGCACTTATATATATGCCATTAAGTGTTGAAAAAGTTTTAAAAGCTGCAAATATGAATTCATCTGATATTGACCTTTTAATTTGCCATCAAGCAAATAAAAGAATAATTGATTCAGTTGGCAAGAGATTAAATTTACCAGAAGAAAAAATATATGTGAATTTAGAGAGATTTGGCAATACATCAGCTGCAACAATACCACTTGCACTTGATACAGCACTTTCTGAAAATAGATATAAAAGAAATAACATACTCGCATTAACAGCAATTGGCGGCGGTGTTACTTATGGTGCGGTTTTATTAAGATTTTAAAAAAGGGGGATTTAGAGATGAAAATATTTGAAGGGAAAAATGGTGTTGTTACTGGTGGTGCGCAAGGAATAGGTAAAGCAATATGCAATAAATTAGCTGAGAATGGTGCTAATGTAATAATCCTTGATATGAATGAAGAAAAAGGGCAGTTAGCAGCAAAAGAAATAAATGAAAAATATAATGTAAAAACAAAATTTTATAAAGTAAATATTTCTGATTTTTCAGAAACAGAAAAAGTTTTTGAAAATATTTTTAATGAATTTTCTGTTATTCATTTTTTAGTTAATAATGCTGGAATTACACGCGATAATCTGCTTTTTAAAATGTCAATAGATGATTGGAATGCAGTATTAAATGTAAATTTAACAGGAACATTTAATTGTATTAAAGCAGTAATTAGACGAATGTCAAAAGAAAAATTTGGTCGTATTGTTAATATTAGTTCTATTATTGGTTTAATTGGTAATGCAGGCCAGACAAATTATTCAGCATCAAAAGCAGGAATAATAGGTTTAACAAAAAGTATAGCAAAAGAATTTGCAGGAAAAAATATAACTGTAAATGCAATTGCACCAGGTTTTATTCAGACTGCTATGACTGATGTATTACCAGAACAAATAAAACAAAATATGTTGAATAATATACCATTGAAAAAATTTGGTCAACCAGAAGATGTTGCAAATGCAGTAAAATTCCTGCTTTCTGATGAGGCTTCATATATAACAGGACAGGTTATAAATGTTGATGGTGGTATGGTTATGTAAAAAAAATTGTGAAAAAATTTTTAATAATTTTATCTTGACTTTTTTATAAAAAATAATTTATGGTAAAATTAAAAAAAAAGAAGAAATTACCTGAATGGATACATTCATTGGTTGATTTTAATGACCAGAATTATTTATATATAAAAAAAATTTTTTCAATATTAGGAATAGAAACAATATGCAGTGCTGGTTTATGCCCGAACAGATATTTTTGTTGGTCAAAAAAGGAATTTTCTTTTTTAATTTGTGGAAGAGAGTGCACGAGGAATTGTTTTTATTGTAACATAAAAAAAAGAAATAAGTTAAAAAATATAGATTTTAATGAAGCAGAGCGTTTGGCTTTTGTAATAAATAAATTTAATTTGGATTATGTTGTGTTAACATCAGTTTCAAATGATGATTTAACTGATGGTGGGTTTAAACATTTTATAAATTGCATAAAAAAAATAAAGATGTATAATAAAACAAAAATTGAAGTTTTAATACCTGATTTTAAAAATAAAAATATTGAAATAAATGAACTTATTGATAGTGGTGTTGATGTTATTGGTCATAATATTGAATTACCAAAAAGATTATTCCAAAAATTAAGACCTGCTGCTGATTATGATTATTCTTTACAATTTCTTTCAACAATAAGAAAAAATCGAAAAAGACAATTAATTAAAAGTGGAATAATTATTGGTTTAGGCGAAACAAAAACAGAAGTAAAAGAAACAATAGAAGATATAGCAGAAACTGGCTGTGAAGTTTTAACAATAGGACAATATTTATCTCCTACACAAAAACATTATCCTGTAATTGATTTTATTCATCCTGACATATTTGAAGAATATAGACAGTATGCTTTAAAGTATGGTTTTAAAGCGGTTTTAAGTGCACCATTAGTCAGAAGTTCATTTAATTCAAAAGGAGTTTATTTTAATATATATGGAAATTGAAAAACCAAAAGAAGAACGATGGTATATATGTGATGTAAATGATAGAATTGTATTAGGACCATTTAATAAAAATGAATTAAAAAATAGAATAACAAAACGGACATTAATTCATAATGATAAAACAAATCAATGGATACCAGCAAGTGAAGTTCAGGCACTTGCAGATTTAATTCAAGAAAAAATTGAAGAAAAAGAAGAAGAAAATGTAAAAGAATTATATGAAAAGATATTAGCAGAATTAACAAAATATAAAGAGAGCAATAAAGAATTAGAAGAGCGAATAAAAAAATTAGAAGAAGAAAAATTATTAATAAAAAAAGAATTAGATTTTCAAATTCATAATAAAGAAAATGAGATTGACGAATTAAAGAAAAAATATGAAGAAGAAAATAAAAATAAAATAGAAGAAATAGAAAAGAAAATATCAGAAGAGAAAGAAAAATTTGAAAAAGAATTTACAAAAAAAATAGAAGAAGCGATAAATAAAAAGGAAGAAGAAATTAAAAATATAAAAAATGAATTATCATTGAAATATGAAAAAGAGTTAAAAGAAATTGAATTGAAATATCAAAAAGAATTAGAGGAAAAAATAAAAGAAAAAGAATATTCTTATTTAGTTAATAATGAAAATGAAATAAAGAAATACAAAGAAAATTTAGAAAAAGAATATAATAATAATTTAAACAGAGAAATAGAATTAATAAGATTAAAATTAAAAGAACAATTTCAAAATGAATTTGAGGATAAAATAAAGAAAGAAAAAGAGATATTAAATATTGAATTTGAAAATAATTTAAAAAGATATAAAAGAGATTGTGAAGAAGAATTAAAATTAGAATATGAGAAAAAATTTCAACAACATATAATTGAAAAAGAAAAAGAACTATTTGAAAATATAAATAAAACATTAAAAGAAAAATATAATAAAGAAATTGAAGATATAAAGCAGAATTTACAATTAAAAATAAGACAGGATTTAATATTAGAATATGAACGAAAATTAGCAGAAGAAAAAGAAAAATATTTTCAAAATGTAAAATATGAATTACGCCTTGATTATCAGAAACAATTAGAAGAACGCGAAAATATTTTACGAGAAAGTATAAAGAATAAGTATGAAGTATTGTATGAGAAAAAATTAAGTGAAGAGATAGTAAATCAGCGTCAAATTATAGAAGAACAATTAAAGACATTATATAAAGAAAAATTAGAAAACGAGAAAAAAGAAATAGAATTAAGATTATTAAAAGAATTTGAAAATGAATATGAGAAGCGATTAAATCAAAAAGAAGAAGAGATAAAAAAACATTATGATAATATAAAGAAGATAGAATTAGAAAATCGATTACAACAATTACAACATTCATTAAAACTTGAATTAAGCAAACAATTTGAGCAAGAATATAGAGAAAAAACTGAAAATGAAAAAGAACGAATAAAGGAAGCATTACAAAAAGAATATGAAGAAAAATTAAAGCATAGTATTTTATTAAAAGAAGAAGAATTAGAAGAGAAATATAAGAAAAAATATTTAGAAACAATAGAAACCGAACGGAAGGAAATAAAAGAAAATATATGGTTAACATTAAAGAAAAAATTTGAAGAAGAATATAATGAAAAAATTCAGAATGTGCGAGAAGAGACAGTCCGACAAATAACATCAAAATTAACAGAAGAATTTGAAGATAGGTTAAAGAAAGAAAGAGACCAGATAGAAAAAAATATAGAAGCACGAATAAATCTTGAATATCAAATCAGTATGGAAAATGCAAATAAGAGAATAGAAGCAGCATTAAAAGAAGAATATGAAAATAAATTACAGGATGCATTAGAAGATATGCGTAAAATAATGGAAGATGATTTTAATAAAAAATATAATAAGCGGTTAGAAGAAGAAGTAAATAATCGAATAACAGAATTGCAAAATAGAGAATTAGAAAAATTAAGAGAAGAAGAATTAAAAAAATTAAAAGAACAAAAAAGATTATTAGAAATAGAATGGCGAAAAGAACTTGAAAAAGAGTATCAGCAAAAATTATTAGCAGAAAAAAAGATATTAGAAAAAAAGATAGAAGAACAATTATATCAGGAATGTAAGAATAAATTAGAACAGCGTGCTTTAGCGCAAATAAAAATAGAAAAACAAAAATTTATTGAATTATGTCAGGCACAATTATTGAGTGAAAGGAAGTTAATGGAAGAAGAATTGAAACGCGATTTTGCTTATGCAAAAGAGCAGTTAATGAAAAATGCACAACAAAAAATAGAAGAAGAAATTCAGAAACGTGAAAAGAAAATTAGAACAGAGATTGAAAATGAATATATAAATAAATTAAAAGCACAAATTGATTTATTAATGAGTTCAGCACAAAAAATAAAAAATGAATGAAAAAAGAAGAGCGCCAAGATATAAATTAAAATGTATTATTGAAGTTAGTTCAAAAAAATTAATTAATGGTATTATTGATGACATTTCAAAAATAGGAGTAAAAATCAGGTTAGTTGATACAATCAAGAATAAAGAATTTTATGAACCTGAAATAAATAAGATTCACACATTAAAATTCAATTTAAAAGAAGTATTTAAAGAAAGTTACAAAGCAAAACTAATTAGAATAATAGAAGAAGATAATGAATTATTGTTAGCTTATGAATTTTTGACTTTTATTGAGTTACCGGAAGATATATTAGAAAAATGAGTAGTTTTTATTTCAGAAATAGAAAAGAAAAAATAAAAGAGCAATTAAAAGAAAAATCACTAATTTTAATATTAAATCCAATCAATTGTTTTTATTTAACAAATTTTACTTCATCATCAGCAATGATAATTCTAACAAATAAAAAAGATTATTATGTTACTGATAATAGATATTATGAAGCAGCGAAAAATAATATAAAAGAATTTGAAGTTATTAGTTTTAAAAAAGAAAAATTGTTTTTTTTGAAAAAAATAATTAAAAATATAAACACAATTTTTATAGAAGAAGATTTTATAAATTATAAGAATTATAAAAATATTTTGACTATTAAGAATTGTGAAATAAGAGATATAAGTGATAAGTTAAAAGAAATTCGTGCAATTAAAGATGAATTAGAAATTGAAAATATTAAAAAAGCTTGTAATATATCAAAGAAAGTAATTAATGAAATAATAAAAAAAAAAATATATGAAAAAAAATCAGAAGTAGAATTAAAAAATTTTATAAATATTGTTGGATTAAAAAAGCATTCTTCATCACTTGCTTTTGAACCAATTGTTGCTTATGATGCGAATTCTTCTATACCGCATTATTATTCAACTTATTTATCAAATAAAAAATTACCAGAATACAATATACTAATTGATTTTGGTTTATGTTATAACAATTATAAATCTGACTTGACAAGAACTTTATTACTTAATAAAATCAAAAATAAGATTGCAAAAAAATTAGAAGATAGTTATAAAATAATAGAAGAAACAATTGCAAGAGTAAAAGAAAAATTAAGAGCAGGTATTTCAGTGAAAAGTATAGATAATTTAGTTAGAAATTTTTTCAAAGAAAATAAAGTTGATGAAAATTTTTTACATTCAACTGGCCACGGTGTAGGTCTTGAAATTCACGAACTACCATATATTTCAGCAAAGCAAAATTATGTATTAAAAGAAAATAATGTAATAACAATAGAACCTGGCTTATATTTTGAAGGCATTGGTGGAATACGAATTGAAAATACAATTTTAATAAAAAAAAATGGATATGAAATTTTAACAGAATAAGATATTATGATTAATGAAAAAATAAAAAATACTATAAGAGATTTAATCTGGTTAGCAGATGAAACAAAAACAAATTTTGTTTCTTATGCTGATAATGAAATAAAAATTAGATTTCGAAAAGCATTTCAAAATAAGGAAATAATTATTCCAGAAATAAAAGAAACAGCAGAAAAAACCGAGAAAAAAGAAGAAGTTCTGAGCCAGCCAAAGAAAATAATAAAATCAGAAAGAGTTGGTTTTATTTATTTGATTTCAACAAAAACAAAAAGATACTTTGTAAATGAAGGTGCTGCGATAAAAGAAGGTGATATTCTGGCAGTTATAAATTCAATGAAAATTGAATATCCAATAAAGTCACCATATACAGGAAAAATAAAGAGAATTTTTGTAGATAATGCACAACCAGTTGAATATGGTCAGACATTATTTGAAATAGAATAAAAAATATTTTTTAGAAAAGAATAATGAAAGAAAAATTATTTGAAAAGATATTAATAGCAAATCGAGGTGAAATAGCATTAAGAATAATTCGTACCTGTAAAGACCTTGGCATAAAATCAATAATAGTTCATTCCACAGCAGATACAGAATCATTTCCTGTTAAATTTGCTGATAGTGCAATTTGTATAGGTCCAGAAAAATCAATGCAAAGTTATTTAAATATACCAGCAATAATAAGTGCAGCAGAAGTTTCAAATGCAGAAGCAGTTCATCCTGGCTATGGTTTTTTAGCGGAAAATAGTGAATTTGTAGAAATATGTAAACAATGTAATCTTGTTTTTATTGGTCCAGATTCTACTGTAATGAATTTAATGGGCAATAAATCAAATGCTCGCGATACAGTAAAAAAAGCAGGTTTTCCTGTTATTCCCGGTTCTGATAAAGTGATTGAAACAATAGAAGAAGCAAAAAGTTTTGCAAAAAAAATTGGATATCCAATAATAATAAAAGCATCAGCCGGTGGCGGCGGTCGAGGAATGCGTGTGGTTAATAATGAAACAGAGTTGGAAGTGGCATTTAATTCAGCAAAGAAAGAAGCAATGGAAGCATTTAAAAATGATAGTATTTATATTGAAAAATATTTTAAATATGCACATCATATAGAAGTTCAGATTTTAGCAGATAAATATAAAAATGTAATTCATTTAGGTGAACGGGATTGTTCGATACAGAGAAGACATCAAAAATTATTAGAAGAAACACCGTCACCTTTTTTAAATGATAAAGTGCGAAATGAGATTTGTGAAGTAGCAGTAGGAATAGCAAGAGCAGTAAATTATGAGAATGCAGGGACAATTGAATTTTTAGTAGATGAAAAGAAAAATTTTTATTTTATGGAAATGAATACACGAATACAGGTTGAGCATCCAATAACAGAAGAACGGACAGGAATAGATATAGTAAAATGGCAGATATTAATATCAGCAGGTTATAAATTACCATTTAAACAGCAGGATATAAAATTTATAAAACATTCAATAGAGTGTAGAATAAATGCAGAGGATCCGGATAATAATTTTATGCCAAATACAGGAAAAATAATAAATTGTCATTTTCCAAATGGTATAGGCGTTCGAATGGATTCGTATATTTATGAGCATTATGATGTTCCACCTTATTACGATTCTTTATTAGGAAAATTAATTGTATCAGGTTATAATCGGCGTGAAGCAATAAGTAGATTAAATCGTGCACTTGATGAAATTATTATTACAGGCTTAAAAACAACAATTCCATTTCATAAGAAAATAATTAATAACATAGATTTTATAGATGGTAATTATACTACAAATTTTATAACAAAATTATTAAGTAAAGGAGTATAAAAAATGGATGAAGAAAAAAGTTTTGGTAATATTCAGATAGATGATGAAGTGATAGCAAATATAGCAGCAACAGCAGCAACAGAAATAGATGGTGTTTATTCAATGTGTGGAAATGTTAAAGATGGTATAATTGAATTTTTTGGTAAGAAAGATTATGGCAAAGGTGTATCAGTGAAGATAGAAGGTAATGTTGTTTCAGTAACTTTATCGCTTGTAGTAAATTATGGTATATCAATACCAAAGATAGCGTTTTTAATTCAATCAAATGTAAAGAAGCGAATAGAAGAAATGACAGGACTACAAGTTAAAGAAGTTAATATAAATGTAAAATGGGTTCATTTTGAAGAAAAAGAAAAAAAATAAAAGAGGCGTAAAATGAAAAATAAAATATTGTTTTTTATTTTTTCAGGTTTGAGAATTTTTGTTTTTTTAATTGCTCTTATTCTTTTTTTAGTTAATATTAATAAAAATTTTTTAAATTTTATTTTTACTATTATTATTGTTATCTTACTTTTAGATGAAGTTTTTAAATTTAAAGAATTATATGAAAATAAACAAAGAATAAAAATTGATTCAGATTTAGGTGCAGTATATGTAACTGATAATTTAATATTACAATTAATAAATAAAGTAATAAATGAGATAGAGTTAATAAAAACAGAAAAAATAGAGGTAAATATCAGAGGTAATAAAATATTTGTTGGAATAATATTAAACATAAAACCAGGCACTAATTTTTATGGAATAGCACATAATATAGAATTAGCAGTAAAACGAGAATTAAACGAGATTTTAGGATTTGATAACAAAATTATTTTTGAATTTAATATAGATAGAATAATACAATAAAATAGGTGGTGTGAATGATATGATAAAAATAGGTGTTGCTGGTTGCGCAGGTAAAATGGGAAAAATGATAGTCGATGCTGTTTTAAAAGAAAAAAATGTAGTTTTAAGTGGATGTTTTGAAAAGAAAGATTCGACTGAAATAGGAAAGAATGTTATTTCAGCGAGTGGAATTAAAACTGATTTAATTATTCAAGATGATATAAAAAAAATTATAAATGATATTGATATAATAATTGATTTTACAACACCAGAAGCAACATTAAATAATATAAAAGTAGTAAATGAATATAAGAAAAAAATAGTAATAGGAACAACAGGCTTAAATGAAGCGCAATTAAATGAAATAAAGAATTACAGCAAAAATATAGCAATTGTTTTATCACCAAATATGAGTACAGGTGTAAATTTGTTATTTAAATTAGTAGAAGAAGTATCAAAAATAATAGGCTATGATGCTGATATTGAGATTGTTGAATATCATCATAATTTAAAAAAAGATGCACCAAGTGGCACTGCTTTAAAACTTGCTGATAATATTGCAAAGACACTTGATTGGCAACTTAATGAAGTAATAAAAACAGGACGAGATGGTATAATTGGTAAGCGACCAAAAAAGGAGATTGGAGTGTTTGCTATTCGTGCAGGTGATATAGTTGGTGAACATACAGTTATATTTGCAATGGAAGGCGAACGAATAGAATTAACACATAAAGCGCATAGTCGTATGACATTTGCAGTTGGTGCAGTAAAAGCCGCAATCTGGTTAAATAATAAATTATCAGGTTTTTATAATATGAATGATGTTCTTGGCATTTAATTTATCTGATTTTAATTCAATTTAAAAATGAAATTAATAACATTAATAGTAGGACCATTAGAAACAAATTGCTATATTTTAGTTAATGAGAAAAACGAAGCTATAATAATTGACCCAGGTGCAGAGACAAAAAAAATAATATCACAAATAGAAAAAGAAAATTTTCAACCAAAAGTTATTTTACTAACACATACTCATTTTGACCATATTGGTGCTGTTTATTATTTACAAAAAAAATATAGTATTCCATTTTATTTTTCCAGAGAAGAAGAAGAACATTATAAAACACAAAAAGAAAATGCAAAATTATTTTTTTATGAAGATTTACAATTAAGTAATAACTATTCATTTATAAGTGAAGGTAAATATCAATTTATAAATTTTAATATTGAAGTAATTGCCACACCAGGACATACTATTGGTTCTTTATGTTATTATTTTTACGATAATAATATTATTTTTACAGGTGATACTTTATTTCACAATAGTTATGGACGAACAGATTTGCCAACAGGAAATTTTGAGCAATTAGTTAATTCAATAAAAAAGAAATTATTTCTTTTACCTGATGAAACAATTATTTATCCTGGTCATTGTGAGATATCAACAATAGGCGAAGAAAAAAATTATTTATCTTTTTTATAGTTTTTAATTATTATTATATCCAGTGATTTTATTACTAACTTCAAGAATATATTTTGTTCTATTTATAAATGAGTGTTCACTAACTGTTTTTTCATAGCCATTTTTTGCTATTTGTTCTCGTGCTGTTTCATTTTGTAAATAATAATTAATCAAATCTTTTAATTCTTCTAAAGATTGATAAGTTACAATTTCTTTTTTATCTTCAAACAATTCAAGAATAGCATCACTGCGGTTGACTAATAAAAAACCTTGAGAATATAATACATTGAAAATTCTATCACTAAAACCATCTAATTGATAGATACGTGTAATATCTAAATTTATTTTTGTTTCATAATAAATTTTACTTGCACCAGTATAACCATCAATAAAACCGTGATATTTGAGATTTGGTAGTTTTAATTCTGCCCAATCATTATTACCAAAAACATTTATTTCATCTAAATTTGAAATGAAAAATAAACGCTGTTGATATGCTGCTTCTTTTGAAATTAAATTAATTAGAATTTCTTTATTCACTAAAAAATTATTTAATAAGTCGTCAAAATTTCTAAAATATTTTTCAATTAATTCTGGAATTTTGAATTCATTTTTTTTTGTATAATATTCAAATTGAATGAATAAGATTTTGTTTAATATTTGAATATATTTTTTAAATAAATTCCATAAATTTATATCATTCACCTGTCTGATTTGCTCTGTTAAAATTTGAATATATTTTTTATAATCATTATTAATTTTATATAATAATGAACCAACAAATGAAAGATTAAATTTATATTCGCGATTACTTAAATTATGATGTTTAATATTATAAGCAAAAGGTAAATAAAAAATATTTTTTACTTTGACATTTTTAAATTTTTTTACATCATCTTTATAAGTAGTAAAAATAATATCATAATCAGAATATAAAGTTTCATCGAAATAAGTAATATTCATTATTTTATCAAGTTCATAATGAATAACAGGAATTTTAAAATTCAAAGCAATTTTTGAAATGTCAGGAAAAATTGTTATAGTAAATAAATAATGAGGTTGAAATATTTTTATATTTTTTATTATTTCATCACTTATGTCGGATTTTATAATTTGACAGATATTGCCATTTTTTTCAAATGCTTCTTTTATATCAGGCAAAAAAATATTATAAGAAGGATGCCTTTCAATTATTAATATTTTCATTTATTAAATTTTTTTAAAGAATGTATAATGCATTCAAAAAAAGAATTTCTTTTAATTGGTTTTACAATGTAATGAGAACAACCAGCAAGAATTGCCTCTTGAACAAATTTTTTATTACTTAATGAAGTACACGCAATAATTATTGCATTTGGATTAATTTGTTTTATTTGTTTTGTTGCTTCAATCCCCCCAATACCCGGCATTTGAATATCCATTAAAACAATATCAGGTTTTTTTTCAGGATATAATTTTATTGCTTCTTCGCCACTTGATGCTTTAGCAATTACTTCAAATTTTTCAGATTGAAGCATTCGTTCAATTTGTTCTTGCTGAAATATTGAATCATCAACAATCATCACCGTCCAATAAGCACCCTCCCCTTTTTTGCCTAAATATTCTTTTTCAATTAAAGGCATATTTATCGCCTCTATTTTTTATTATTTAAAGCCATATATACTTTTTCAGGTGAATAAGGTCCTTTCTTTAATCGAACGCCCATAGCATCATATATAGCATTTGCTATTGCTGGTAACGGTCCATTTATACCAATTTCAGAAATACTTTTAGCGCCAAAAGGACCAGTATCTTCATAAGTTGGCACTAATATTGTTTTTATTTTAGGAGCATCAGCAGGTGAAAAAATTTTATAATTATTAAATGATGGATTTAACATTCTACCCTGACTATCAAAAATATATTCTTCTGTTAAGGCATAACTAATACCATTTAATACAGCACCTTCACATTGACCTTCTGCTAATTTTGGATTTATTGCAGTCCCACAATCTGTAACATTAAGATATTCAACTACTTTAACTAAACCAGTTTCAATATCAACAGCTACTTCAACAAAATGTGCAGAAAAAGGTGGTGGTGATTTATGAGTTATATGCGAAGCAACCGCAGCAATTTGATGCTGATTTTTTTCATATAACGAATAATAAGCAACATCTTTTAATGTAACTTTTTTCTTTTTGCTTTTACTAAAAACAGAAGCATTCTTTAATTCTAAATCGCCTATTTCAGTTTTTAACATTTGAGCAGCAACTTCTAAAATTTGTTCTTTTACTTTTTCTGCTGCTTTAATTACTGCACCACCTGATAAATAAGTAGTTGATGAAGCATAAGCACCGACATCAAAAGGCGTCATATCAGTATCAGAAGAATAAACAATAATATCCTGTGGTTTTACAGTTAAAACTTCAGCAGCCATTTGTGCAAAAATAGTGTCACTTCCTGTTCCAATATCAGTTGCACCGAGTAGTAAATTAAATGAACCATCATCATTCATTTTTATAAAAGCAGCACCCATATCAATTTCTGGTATGCTTGAACCTTGCATTAAACAAACCATTCCAACACCATAATGCCAATTGCCTTCTTTTCTTTTTTTATTTACTTTTTCATACCAGCGAAATTCTTTTACACCAATATCAATACATTTAGAAAGACCACAAGCACCAATTTTCATTTCAACGCCTTCTTTTCCTTCACCCATTTTTTGAAATACAGGTGAACCTTCACCTTCTTTTATATGTTGCATTTTATAAAATTTTATTATATCCATTCCAATCGTTCTACACATTATATCAATTTGCTGTCCCATAGCATTATATGCTTGTGTTGCACCATATCCTCTGTATGCTCCACCAACAGGTAAATTAGTGTATACTGTATCACCATAAAATTTTATGTTTTTTACTTTATTAAATAAAGGTAAAACTTTACTTGCTGAATTACAAATAACAGTTAATGCGTGAGCACCATAAGCGCCATTATTCATTACTATATTCATATCAATTGCAGTCAATTGACCATCTTTATTAATACCTGTTCTTAATCTAATATGTTGTGGATGCCGTGTTCTTGAACTTATAAATTCTTCTTTTCTCATATATTCTAATTTTACTGGTTTGCCTGTTTTTAATGTGAGTGCAGAACAAATATCTTCAATTAAAACTTCCTGCTTACAGCCAAAGCCGCCTCCAATTCGTGGTTTTATTACTCTTATTTTTTTTACTGGAATATTTAAAGCCATTCCAACAATTCGACGAACATGAAAAGGAACCTGAGTGCTTGAACGAATTATCAATCTATTATAAGCATCAAAATAAGTTATACAAATATGTGGTTCCATCGGGCAATGCTGTGCATAATGTGCTTCATATTCATTATCAAAAATAAATTCAGAATTTTTTAATGCTTCTTCAACATCACCATCACTCATTTCAGCATGCGCTGCTAAATTCTTCTTTTTATCATAATGCAAAGGTAAAATCATTCTTGCTTCTTTTTCATCGTGTATTATTGGCTTGCCTTTTTCCTGAGCAGTCATCATATCTAATACTGGTTCTAATTGTTCATATTCAACTTTTATTAATTCAAGTGCTTCTTCTGCAACTTCTAATGAAGTAGCAGCAACCGCAGCAACACGGTCACCAACAAAACGAACTTTCTTATCAAGAACAAAAGTATCATAAGGTGATGGTTCTGGATAACCCTGACCAGCAGTTGTGAAAGCAATACGTGGCACATCTTTATATGTTAATATTGCTTTAACACCAGGAACTTTTTCTGCTTTTGATGTATCAATATTTTTGATTATTGCGTGTGGATAAGGTGACCACAATATTTTAGCATATAATAGACCATCAATATCAATATCATCAGTAAATAATGGTTGACCTGTAACTAAACTTAAACCATCAACTTTTGGAATACTTTTATTTACAACATTAAATTTATTTTTTGACATATTATTTACCACCTCTCATTTTTTCTACTGCTTTTAATACTCCTTCTATTTTTTTAACATAACCTGTACATCTACATAAATTACCATCAGTTGCTCTTTTTATTTCTTCTTCTGTTGGTTCTGGATTTTTTAATAATAATGCATAAGCAGACATAATAAAACCAGGTGTGCAATATCCACATTGAACACCACCTGCTTCTACAATTGATTCCTGTAATGGATGTGGTTTATTCATTGTGCCTATTCCTTCGATTGTTGTGATTTGCTGGTTTTCAACTGCTGGTGCTAAAATTAAACATGAATTAACTGGTTTATTATTTAATAGTACTACACAAGCACCACAGGTTCCCTCATAACACCCTTTTTTTGTTCCTTTATAACCATATCTACGAAGTGCATCAACTAATTTTTCATAAGGCTTTACTTCTAATTCTTTTTTTTCATTATTTATTGTGACATTTATTTTTATCATTGCAAACCTCCATTTTTGTTAAATTATTTCTTCTAATAATCTTCTTAATAAAACTGGGATAATTTCTCTTTTATATTCTACTGAAACTCGTATATCTTTATTTACCATTGCTTCTTTTGATGTATTTTGTATTGCAATATTTATTGCTTCTTTATCATTTGTTTTTTTACCAATTAACATATTAGATGATGTACTCAAAATTTGTGGTAAAGGAGATGTTGCACTTATGCCAAGTTTAACATCTTCAAATTCTTTATTTTTAATTTTTACCATTATAGCAGCATCAACAAGAGAAAAATCAAATTGTGTTTTGGCAAATTTAACAAAATTTCCTTTATAATTTTTATTTTCTGGTAAAATTATTTCTGTTATTATCTCATCATTTTTTAAATATACTAATGGATGTTTTTGGAATAATTCTAAAATTGGAATTATTCTTGTTTTGCTTTTATTTTCTATTTTTATTTTTGCATTAACTAATAATAAACTTAATGGTAAATCTGACCATGGATAAACTTGACTAATATTACCACCAACAGTAATTAAATTTCTTACTGGTGTACTCGCTATATTATATGCTGATTTATAAATTATACCATTACAATATTGTTGAATTATTTTTGATTCTAATAATTCATTTATTGTTGTTGTTGCACCAATTATTATTTCGTTTTTATTTTTTTTGATATAATTAAGATTTAGATTTTTAATGTCAACTAAAATCTCAATTTTTTTATTATTTGAAATAACTACTGATGTACCACCTGCTATTATTTTGGCTTTTTCAGGATTCTTTGATAATATTGTTATTGCTTCTTTTAAATCTTTTGGTTTTACATATTCTTTTAAATTTTTTAACATTCTAACCCTCCATTTATAATTCTATTTTATAATGTTTTTTATAATATTTAAGATATTCACCTGTCTTTATTTTTCGCCACCACCATTCATTTTCTTTATACCATTTTATAGTATAATCAAAAGCATTGTCAAATGAATAATTATGTTTCCAGCCAAGATTTTTTAATTTGGAAATATCAAGAGCATATCTACGGTCATGACCAGGTCTGTCCTGAACAAACATAATTAAATCTTCGCTCTTATTTAATTTTTGTAAAATTAATTTTACCATTTCTAAATTTGTTTTTAAATTTTCACCACCAATATTATATACTTCACCAAACTTTCCATTTACTCTTAAATAATCAATTGCATCACAATGATCTAATACAAATAGCCAATCACGGACATTTAAACCATCACCATATAATGGTAATTTTTTATTATCAAGTGCATTAGTAATAAATAAAGGAAGAAATTTTTCTGGATATTGATATGGTCCAAAATTATTTGAGGCTCTTGTTATTATTACAGGTAATTTATAAGTAACAAAATAAGAATAAGCAAGTCTGTCAGCGCCACATTTACTTGCTGAATATGGATTTGATGGTTTTAAAGTATCAGTTTCTTTTGAAAATCCTGTTTCTATGCTGCCATAAACTTCATCAGTTGATATTTGTATAAATAAATCAAGTTTATACTCTTTTGTAATTTCAAGAAGTGTATATGTTCCAACTACATCAGTTATAATAAAATCTTCTGGATTACCTATAGATCGATCAACATGTGTTTCTGCTGCGAAATTTATTATTTCATTTACTTTTTCTTTTTGAACTATTTCAGCAACTCTTTTTTTATCTACTATATCACCTTTGTAAAATTTATAATTTCGATGATTTTCTATATCTTTTAAATTATCCAAATTACCAGCATAAGTTAATTTATCATAATTTATAATTCTTATATCTTCGTATTTATTAAGCATATAATGAATAAAATTAGAACCAATAAAACCAGCACCACCAGTAACTAAAATTGTGCGTTTCATTTATCCGTCCTTTCGTGACCAGTCATAAGGAATATTATTTTTATGCGGGTCTAATCTATACTCATCTGGTTCATTATAATTATATACTTCTGTTGGGCAATTAACAACAATTGCTTCATCTTCACTTATACACTTAAAACCATGATAAACTAATGGTGGAATTTTAATTAAACAAGGATTATATATACCAAAGAAAAATTCATTTATCAAGCCTTTAGTAGAAGAATTTTCACGAGCATCATATAAAACGATTTTCATCATACCTTTTATTACAGCAAAAAAATCATATTGGATTTTATGATAATGCCATGCTTTAACCACACCTGGATAAGCGGTTGTTACATATAATTGTCCAAATTTTATAAAATCATTTTCATCTGATCTAAGAACTTCTATTAATCTGCCGCGCTCATCAGGTATTACTCTTAATTTTTTTATTACTACACCTTCAATCAATTTCATTTTCATTTCCTTTATTTTCTTTAATAAATTTTTCTTTAATTAAATTATTAGCTCTTAATAAAGAATTAAAAGTTCCAGCATCAGTCCACCAACCATCTAAAATTGCATAACGCATCTGTTTCTTTTTTATATAAGCATTATTTACATCAGTTATTTCAAGTTCATTTCTTGCTGATGGTTTCAACCCTTTTATTATTTTATAAACTTGATTATCATAAAAATAAATTCCTGTTACAGCATATTTCGATGGTGGTACTTTTGGTTTTTCAATTATTTTTTCTATACGATTACCTTTTATTACAGGCACGCCAAAGCGCTGCGGGTCAGGTACTTCTTTTAATAAAATCATTGCGCCTTTTTTTTGTTTCTCGAATTCATTTATATGTTTCTTGATACTTTTTTCAATAATATTATCACCTAATATTACAACAATTTTATCATTACCAGCAAAACTTTCAGTTATTTTTAATGCATCAGCAATACCACCTTCTCCTCTTTGATATGCATAATGTAATTGCTTTAAACCAAATTCAGCGCCATTTTCAAGTAATCGTAAAAAATCACCTGCATTATTTCCACCAGTAACAATCATAATATCTTTAATTCCACCTTCAACTAATGTCATTAATGGATAGTAAATCATTGGTTTGTTATAAATAGGCAGTAAATGTTTATTAGTAATTTTTGTTAATGGAAATAATCGCGAACCAAGACCTCCTGCTAATATAATACCCTTCATTTTTCACCCCTTTATTTAACAAATTCCCCATTTTTTTCCTTCTTCATTACTAACATAGTTTTTTTTAGAAAGATAAAAAAATCATTAAAAAGGAACTTCATCATCAAATGCTTGAACTTCTGCTGATTCTTCTGCTGAAATTTCCTCAACATTAGCAGTACCAGTTTCACTTACTTCTTTATTTTGACTATCACTTAAAGAACTCAGGAATTGTAATCTTTCAGCAATAATTTCAATTTTGGAACGATTGGAACCATCTTGTGCTTGCCATTTATTTAATGATAATCTTCCTTCAATATAAACTTTTCCACCTTGTTTCAAATACTTTTCTGCATTTTCAGCCAATTTGCCCCACAGGACAACATCAATGAATACTACTTCTTCTCTTGTTTCATTACCAACTTTAAATCTTCTATTTATTGCCACTGTAATACGACAAACTGCTTTTTGATTTGGTGTATATGCTAATTTTGGGTCGCGCACTAAATTACCTATTATAAACACTTTATTCAAATATGGTAAACCTACTGCCATTTATTCCTCCCTTTACATTTTATATTTCTTTTTAAATCGCTCTACTCTACCTGTTGAATCAAGTATTTTTTGTGTGCCTGCGTAAAATGGATGACAATTTGAGCAAATATCAATTTTTTTATTGCCACCTGTTGATTTTGTTTTTATTACTGCACCACAAGTGCACTCAAATATTACTTCCTTATACTCTGGATGAATTCCACTTTTCATTTAATCTTTCACCTCTTTCTCTTTAATGTAATTTTCTAAATAAAAATATTTTGATAAAAGTTTGTTTGTATATCTTAATCTCCTTGCTATTATTTTGGCTAAATTTATTAAAAACATAATATGCATATCTTTATTCTTTTTTAAGATTTCACATAATTTTTCTATTGGTAATTTTATACATTCCATTTCTTCACTTGTTACTAATACACTTGCACTTGCAGGTTCAAGGTCAATAATTGAAATTTCACCTATAAAATCACCAATATATAAATTATACATTGTTGGACTGGAGTCAATTGCTATAATTCTATTTGTTTTTTCATCTTCATATCTTTTTATTAATACATCTGCATGACCTTTTATTATTATGTATATGTTATTATTTTGTTCACCTTCTTTTAATATATACTCATTTTTTTTAAAAGTAACTTTTTCAGAAATTGCTAATATTTCTTCTATCCATTCATCAGGCATTCCAATAAATAATGGTCGTAAACAAATTGCTAAATCTTCATTACATTCAAAATTTTCCTCATACATTTTAACACCTATTTTTTATATAATGGAAATTGTAAACATAATTCGCATACCATTTTATTTATTTTACTTATTTTTTCATCATTGTCAATATTTTCTAAAACTTTTTTTATTAACTCTGCTATTTGCACCATCTCTTTTTCTTTCATTCCTCTTGTTGTTACTGCTGGTGTTCCTATTCTTATTCCACTTGTAATAAATGGTGATTGTGTGTCATAAGGTATTGTATTTTTATTTACTGTTATTCCTGCTTTATCAAGTGCTTTTTCAAATTCCTTACCTGTTATTTTTTGTTCTGTTAAATCAACTAAAATTAGATGTGTATCAGTTCCGCCTGAAACTAATTTAAAACCTTTTTTTATTAATTCTTCTGCTAAAACTTTTGAATTTTTAATTATTTGTTCCTGATATTTTTTAAAATTATCTGTTGCTGCTTCTTTAAATGCTACTGCTTTTGCTGCTATTATATGCATTAATGGTCCACCTTGCATTCCAGGAAATACTGCACTTGCTATTTTATTTGCTAATTCTTTTTTGGAAAAAATTACTCCACCTCTTGGACCACGTAAAGTTTTATGTGTTGTTGTTGTAACTACATCTGCATAGGGTATTGGTGATTCATATAGGCCAGCCGCAACAAGCCCAGCAAAATGAGCCATATCAACTACTAAATAAGCACCTGTTTCTTTTGCTATATTAGCGAATATTTTAAAATCAATTTTTCTTGGATATGCTGTTGCACCTGTTAATATTATTTTTGGTTTATGTTTTTTACTTAACTCTAAAACTTGTTCATAATCAATTAGTTGATTATCTTTGCGAACATTATAGTGAATTACATTATATAATTTTCCACTAAAATTAACCGGGCTACCATGTGTTAAATGTCCACCATCAGATAAACTCATTGTTAATATTGTATCACCTGGATTTAACAATGCGAAATAAACCGCCATATTTGCCTGACTGCCACTATGTGGTTGAACATTTACATATTCAGCATTAAATAATTTTTTTGCTCGCTCTATTGCTAAATTCTCTATTTCATCAATAAACTCACAACCACCATAATATCTTTTGCCAGGATAACCTTCTGCATATTTATGCGTTAATATTGAACCTGCTGCTTCTAATACTGCTGGTGAAACAAAATTTTCTGACGCTATTAATTCTAATTTATTTATTTGACGCTGTTCTTCTTTTTTTATTAAATCAAAAATTTCAAAATCACTTTCTTTTAAATAATTTAATTCCATTTTCTTCCTTTTTTAAAATTAATTTTTCTGTAATTTATTATCAATTGTATTAATTATTTTTGAAAGATATTTTTCTATATCATCTTCATCTGTTTTTATTTGCTTACCATTTTGTTGTTTAACTAAATCATCAACAAAACTTAATGCTGTAAATATTGCTATATCAAGTGATGATGCTGCTTTTATTGTTTCACTTATTTTTGCTATTCTTTTATTTAATATTTCCACACATTTCATTATTTGTTCTGGCGGGTCATTACTTGTTATTGTATAAGGTCTGCCTAATATGGCTATTTGCACCTTATTCATTTTTTGACCTCCAAATTTTATGAAAGATTTTTTATCTCATTTATTATTGTTTTTATTTTTTCTTTTGCTTTTTTGTTTTTATCTTTTAATCTTTTATTTTCTACTTCTAATTCATCAATTCTTTTTATTAATTCTTCAACTTTTTTTTCTAAATTTTTTAATAATTCAATTTTCATTTTATCTTGTTTTTGCTTCTAATTGTTTTACTAATTCATTAAATATTTTTTGATGTGTTTCATTTATATCTTCTTCTGTAAGCGTTTTTTCTTTACTACGATAAATAAATGCTATTGCAATGTTTTTATAACCTTCTGGAATTGGTGAACCTTTATAAACATCAATTACATAGTAATTTTCTAATAATGGTAAATTCAATTTATCAATTATTTCTTTTATTTTTTGAAATATAATTTCTTCTTTGATAATAATCGCTATATCACGGCGAACAGATGGATATCGTGATATTTCATTATATTTATTGCTTTCAATTTTGTATAATTTAAATAAGTGAGTAAAATTTAATTCAGCAAAAAATGTTTTGTCTGAAATATCATAATACTTTATTATATCAGGATGAATTTTTCCTATCACGCCAACTAATTGTTCATTTAATAAAATTGCAGCTGATTGACCAGGTTGAAAATATTCAAAATTTTGCGGCATAAATTTAATTCCTTTAAAATGATGATTTTTCAATAATTCTTCTATTATCATTTTTAATAAAAAGAAATTATTTTCTATTGTTGTTTTAATCCAATTTTCAGTAAATAATGGTTCACTTATTATACAACCAATAAAATCATTTTCATACGGTAAATTTTCTTCACTCGTAAATTCTATTATATCTTTATTAATAAATTCATTTGCATATTTACTTTTTCTTGATATCTGTCCAAAAATTTTCCCAGTTTCAAAAAATGCTAAATTATTATTTTTCATATTTATATTTAATTTAACTGTATTAAGTAAATTAAATAAAAAAGATGGTCTTAACAATGATGTCTCAATTGACAATGGATTTTTAATTTCTAAAATTTCTCCATCATAATAAAAATTTAATAAATCATTTTTTCTTGAAATTAGTTTATATTCTATTGGTGAAATAAAACTATATGTTATTACTTCATAAAAGTATTTTGCTAAATAATCTTTTATGCTGAAAAATAATTTATCATAATCATTGAGCCAACCATAAGTTAAATCACATACTGGTCTTTGCCAGTTTATTTTATCAAAGCCATATATTCTCGCAATTTCTTCAATTAAATCAATGTCATTTTCAATATCAACACGATGTGAAGGAACTGTAGCAATTATTTTTTCATCTCTTTTTTCAACTTGAAATTCTAATAATTCTAAATTTTTTATTACATTCTCTTCAGGAATATTTACACCTAAAAAGTTTTTTACTTTTTTTGTATTTAATTCGATTTTCTGTGGTGCTGGTAATGATTTATAAATATCAACTTCGCCTTTACAAAGTTGACCTTCGCCTAATTCTGCTATTAATTGTGCAGCATAATCAGCAACAAATTTAAGATTTATTATATCAGTGCCTCTTTCAAATCTATATGATGCTTCTGATGAGAGATTTAAATATTTCGATGTTTTTCTGATTGTGGCTGGCTGAAAATATGCACTTTCTAATAATATATTTTTTGTTTTTGCACTTACTTCTGTTTCACTACCACCCATTATACCTGCTATTGCAACTGATTTATTTGCATCAGCAATTACTAAATCTTCGCTTCGTAATATTCTTTTATTATTATCAAGAGTTATTATTTCTTCATTTTCTTTTGCAGTTCGAACTATTATTTTTTTTTCATCTATTAAATCATAATCAAATGAATGTAAAGGTTGACCAAATTCTAAAAGAACATAATTCGTTATATCAACAATATTATTTATAGCACGCATACCACAGGCTTCAATACGATATTGCATCCAGAAAGGTGATTCTTTTATTTTAATATTTTTTATTAATTTGCCAATATATCTTGGACATTTTTCAAAATTTTTTATTTCAATTTGTATGTATTTTTCTGCTGGTTCATCTATTTCATTTAATTTTATTTTTTTCTTTTTTAATTTTTGCCCTGTTATTGCTGCTATTTCTCTTGCTATTCCAATTATGCTTAAACAATCAGGTCTATTTGGCGTTATAGATATTTCAAATACTGCATCATCAATTTTTAATGCTTTTTCAAGAGTATCACCTATTTTCAAATTTGTTGGTAATATGAAAATTCCTGTTGAAAATTCTGCGAGTCCTAATTCTTCTTTTGAACATAACATTCCTTCTGAAATTACATTTTTATATGTTATTGTTTTAATTTCTTTTCCATCTGGCAAAGCAGAACCAGAAAGAATAACAGGAACAAGTGCGCCTTCAAATAGATTCGTTGCTGAACAAATAATAGATTTTTTAATATTATTTCCAATATCAACTAAACAAACAAATAAATTATCAGATTCGGGATGTTTATTTAATTTTTCTATTTTTCCAACAATTATATTATTAAATTTTTTCCCTAAATAATTTATCCCTTCTACTTCAAGCCCTGCATTTGTTAATTTATCTGCTAATTCATCTACACTTAATTCAATATCAACAAAATCTTTTAACCAACTTATTAGTGCTTTCATAATTATAAATCAATAATTTAAAACTGTTTTAAAAATCTTATATCATTTTCATAAAATAATCTGATATTATTTATGCTATGTTTTAGCATAGTTATTCTTTCAATACCTAAACCAAAAGCAAAACCTTGATATTTTTCTGTATCATAATTTACTGCTTTTAAAACATTCGTATGAATCATTCCACAACCAAGTATTTCAAGCCAGCCTGTTTTTTTACATACATTACAACCATTACCATTACATAAAACACATTCTATATCAACTTCTGCACTCGGTTCTGTAAAAGGAAAAAAACTTGGTCTAAATCTTAAATTCAAATTTTTTTCAAATAATTTCCTTAAAAAAATTGTTAATATTCCTTTTAAATCAGCAAAAGTAACTTTTTCATCAACCCAGAAACCTTCTACTTGATGAAAAACAGGCGAATGTGATAAATCAGAATCACAGCGAAAAACTTTACCCGGCACAATAAATTTTAATGGTGGTTTGCTTTTTTTCATTGCACGTATTTGAACGGGTGAAGTATGCGTTCGCATTAAAATTGAATTATTAATATAGAAAGTATCATGCATATCACGAGCAGGATGATTATCAGGAAAATTTAAGTCTTTAAAATTATATTTATCAAGTTCAAGTTCAGGTCCAGTTTCCACACTAAAACCAAGTCCTAAAAAAATTTCAATAATATTTTTACATACTTTTGTTAAAGGATGTAAATTTCCAGAAAAAAGTGAATAACCACCAAGAGTAACATCTATACTTTCTTTTTTATATAACTCTTCTTTTTCTCTTTTAAAAAGTTCTTCTTTTTTATTTTCAATTATTTTTAATGCTTCTTCTTTTAATATATTTACTGCTTTACCAAATTCTTTTCTTTGTTCGGGTGATAGTTCTCCTAATTGTTTTAATAAACCTGTAATTAATCCTTTTTTCCCTAAATATTTTATCCTGATATTTTCAAGTGTATTTTTATCATTACACTTAATTATATCATTTTTTAATTCATTAGTGATTTCTTCAATTCTTTTATTTTCCATAAATTGTAATTTTATGCTTCAGCTAATTTTACTTTTACTTTTTCAACAATTGCTTTGAAAGTATCAAAATCATTTACCGCTATATCAGCAAGCATTTTTCTATTTAATGCAATATTTAATTTTCGTAAACCATTTATAAATTTACTGTATGATAAACCAAGTTGTTTTAAACCTGCATTTATTCTCGTTATCCATAATCGTCTGAAATTTCTTTTTTTTACTTTTCTATCTCTATATGAATATGCTAATGCACGTTTTAATGTTTCAACAGCATTACGCCATAAGTTTTTGCGCCGACCCCAATATCCTTTTGTTAATTTAAAAACTTTCTTTTTTTTCCTATTTCTACCTGTGCTTTTTTTTACTCTTACCATTGTATTTTACCTCCTGATATTCTGCTTTTTTTTAATTTGGCATTAATTTTTTTACTAATTTTACATTTGCACTTTTTGTTATTGCTGCTGTTCTTAATCTTCTTTTTCTTTTTTTATTTTTCTTTGTTAAAATATGACTTTTATATGCACGCATTCTTTTTATTTTCCCACTTTTAAGTTTTTTAAATCTTTTTGCTGCCCCACTATTTGTTTTAATTTTTGGCATCTTATTTTTCCTCCTTTTTTATTTTGTGGTTTTATTTCTTATCGGTTTTTTTGGCTACTATCATATACATTATTTTTCCTTGAACTGTTGGTTGAACTTCTACTATTGCAATATCATTTAATTTTTCAATTATTAATGTTAATTTATCTTTTGCTAAATCTTGATACATAAGTTCTCTTCCTTTGAATTTCACTGTAAATTTTACTTTATTTCCCTCTTCTAAAAATTCTCTTGCATGTTTTATTTTATATTCAATATCATGCATATCTGTTGATGGTCTTATTTTTAATTCTTTTATTTGTATTGTTTTCTGTTTCTTTTTTGTTATCTTTTCTTTTTTTTGTTTTTCATATAAATATTTGCCATAATCCATTATTCTACATACTGGCGGCGTTGCTGTTGGTGATATTTCAACTAAATCAAGCATCTTTTCTTTTGCTAAACTTAGTGCTTTACTTACTGGCAATATACCTATTTGTTCGTTATTTTCGCTAATAACTCGAACTTCTGGTACTCTTATTTCTTCATTTATTCTTAATTGAAATCGTAAATTTTTTTTCTTATCTAAACTTATATCTCTCCACCCCCTATTTAAAAATTATTTTTATTTTTTTTCATAAAATAAAAAAAGCAATTCTTTCACAGAATTGCTTTTACTTTTTCTCCTTATTCTTTAATTTAGCCTTGAAGACTTATTCGTATCAAGGCGAGAAGTGTAAAAGCACTTCTGCTTATTTATTTACTATTTTCTAAATAATACCTTTTTTCTTTTATTTCAGTCAATACTCTTTTTATAAATTCCTCAATTTTTATTTCTTCTTGTTCTTTTGATTTATATCTTCGAACATTTACAGAACCATTATTTTCTTCTTCTGCACCAATTACACAAGCATACGGTATTTTTCTTACCTGTGCATTTCTGATTTTTTTCATTAATGTATCATCTTTCTCATCAATTTCAACTCTTATATTTTCTTTTTTTAATATATCAAAAACTTTTTTTCCATAATCAAGAAATTTATTTGAAACTGGTATTATTATTACTTGCACAGGGCTTAACCATAATGGAAAAGCACCGCCATAATGCTCGATTAACATACCCATAAATCTTTCAACTGAACCAAAAATAGCACGGTGAATCATTACTGGTCTTTTTGCCTTGCCATCTTCTGCTATATATTCTAATTCAAATTTTTCTGGCATTGAAAAATCTAATTGTATTGTGCCACATTGCCAGCTCCGTTTTAAACAATCTTCTATATGAAAATCAATTTTAGGACCGTAAAATGCCCCTTCACCTGGATTTAATTCATAAGGTATTTTTAATTTTTCAAGTGCATTTTGTAATGCTTTTGTTGAGATTTCCCAGATTTCATCTGTTCCTATTGATTTTTTTGGTCTTGTTGATAATTCTACAAAATATTTTTCAAAGCCAAATACTTTTATAACTTTAAAAATTAATTCAATTACTTTTATAACTTCATCTTCTATTTGTTCTTCTGTGCAAAATATATGTGCATCATCAACTGTAAAAGTTCGAACACGAAATAATCCATGTAATACACCTGATTTCTCGTGTCTATGAACCTGTCCTAATTCTGCCATTTTTATTGGTAATTCGCGATATGAATGAAGTTTTGATTTATATATTAGTAATCCCCCAGGACAATTCATTGGTTTTACTGCATATATTTCTTTTTCAATTTCTGTAAAATACATATTTTCTCTATAATGTTCCCAATGACCACTTCTTATCCATAAATTTTGATTTAATATAAATGGTGTTTTTACTTCTTCATAACCTTCTTCTTTATGTAATTGTCGCCAGAAATTTATTATTTCATTATATATTATTAATCCATTTGAATGAAAGAAAGGAAAACCAGGTGCTTCATTGTGAAAACTGAATAAATCCAATTCTTTACCTAATTTTCTATGGTCTCGTTTTAATGCTTCTTCTCGTAATCTTATAAATTCTTTTAATTCTTGTTTATCTAAAAATGAGATACCATAAATTCGTTGTAGCATTGGATTACGCTCATCACCACGCCAATATGCTCCTGCTGTATTAAGTATTTTAAATGCTTTTACAATGCCAGTTGAATAAATATGTGGACCACGACATAAATCAAAAAAATTATCCTGTGAATAAAATGATAATTCTGGTTCATTTATATCTTCTATTAATTCAATCTTATATTTTTCATTTAATTCTTGATACTTTTTAATTGCTTCTTCTTTTGTTAAAATAAATCTTTTAATCTTTATATCTCTTTTTATTATTTCTTCTGCTTTTGCCTGGATTTTTTCTAAATCTTCTGGTGTGAATGGTTGAGGCACATCAAAGTCATAGTAAAAACCTTCTGCTATTGACGGACCTATTGCTAATTTTGCTTCTGGAAATAATTCTTTTACTGCCTGTGCTAAAATATGTGAACTACTATGCCAGAATACTGATTTGCCCTCTTCACTATTAAAATCTATAAATTCAATAATATCATTATCATTTATTTCAGAAGATAAATCAGTTAATTTATTATTTAATTTTGCAGCAATAATTTTATCTTTATTTTTTATCTTGATATTTTTTAAAATATCATATATAGTTTTTTCATCATTAATTTGATATTCACCAAAATTTACTATTTTTACCTTCATTATTTTTTTCTCATTTTATAATAAAAATTTTAGAATTAAAAATTATATTATATAAAAAATAAAAAGTCAAGAAAAATAAAAAATTTTTTTGGAAAAATATCATTGTTAAATGAATGAATAAAAAATTTTTGACATTTTTGAAACAATTAATTATTTTAAAATTATTGCTTTTTATATAGCAAATTGAGAGATTTAATTTTTCAAAGAGATTTTAAGAATTTTATTATTCTAAAAAAATTATAAAATTAAATGAATTATTGACAAAATAAAATAAATAAAATAGAATTACAAAAATTTTTTTTAATAAATAAATAATTTGGAGGAAAAAATAATGAGGGTATTAATTACAGGAATAACTGGATTTGTAGGTTCACATCTTGCTGAATATTTATTAACTAAAAGAAATGTAGAAATATTTGGTATTTTACGCTGGCGTTCGAGATTAGATAATATTAAACATATTATGGATAAGTTAAATTTAATCGAATGTGATATTCGTGATTTAGCATCAGTAATTGAGACAATAGATAGAATTAGACCAGAAAAAATTTTTCATTTAGCTGCACAGAGTTTTGTTCCATCTTCTTGGAAAGCACCTCAGGCTTCACTTGATACTAATATTATTGGAAATTTGAATATTCTGGAAGCAGTAAGAAGAATTGATATAAATCCATGGATTCAAATTGCCTGTTCCTCAGAAGAATATGGAATGGTTTATGAAAATGAAGTGCCAATAAAAGAAACAAATCCATTAAGACCATTAAGCCCTTATGCTGTCTCAAAAGTTGCACAAGATTTATTGTCATATCAATATTATATGAGTTATAAATTAAATGTTGTTAGAACAAGAGCATTTAATCATACAGGACCGCGCCGCGGCGAAGTTTTTGTTAGTAGCAATTTTGCAAAACAAATTGCTGAAATTGAACATGGTTTAAAAGAACCAATTATTTATGTTGGTAATCTTGAAGCATTAAGAGATTTTACTGATGTGCGTGATATAGTAAAAGCATACTGGATAGCATTAGAGAAATGTGAACCAGGTGAAGTTTATAATATTTGTTCTGGAAAAGCATATAAAATAAAAGAGATTCTTAATATTCTTTTAAGTATGACAAAAATGAAAATAGAAGTTAAACAGGACCCATCAAGAATGCGACCTTCTGATGTGCCAATATTACTTGGTGATAATACAAAATTTTGTAAGCAAACTGGTTGGAAACCTGAAATTTCTTTTGAAAAAACATTAGAAGATATTTTAAATTATTGGCGTGAAAAATTAAAACAATAAAATATGAAACGAAAAATTTTTATTTCCGGTGTTTCTGGTTTTGTTGGTAAATATTTAGTTGAATTATTAGATGATGAGAATAATGAAATAACTGGAATAGATATAAATGATAATAAATATATCAAAACTAATAAAGCAAATTTTTTATTTCAAAAAATTGATTTATTAGATTTTGAAAAGATAAATAAATTAATTAATTTTTCACAACCTGATTATATTTATCATCTCGCTGGCATTTCGTTTGTTCCTTTTTCAGTTAAAAATTCAGAAACTACATATAAGATAAATTTTTTAGGCACATATAATATTTTAGAAAGTGCTAATAAATTATTAAATAAACCAAAAGTATTAGTAGTTAGTTCTGGTGACATTTATAAAATAAATGATAATCAAAAGAAAATAAAAGAAAGTGATAAAGTTTTACCTACCACACCATATGCAGTAAGTAAATATTGTAGTGAAATATTAGCACAAAAATATTTTAATATCGATAAATTGCCACTTGTAATTGTTCGGCCATTTAATCACACAGGACCATTTCAGAGAGAAGAATTTGCACCTATTTCATTTGCTAAACAAATTGTTCAAATTGTGAAAGGCCAAAAACGAGATTATGTTGAGGCTGGAAATATTGATGTATGGCGTGATTATACTGATGTGCGTGATGTAGTAAAAGCATATAAATTATTAATTGAATTAGGAAATGGCGAAATTTATAATGTTTGTTCTGGCCAGGCAATTTCAATTGAATATATTATTAAGTATTTTATTTCCAAAACAAACAAAGAAATCAAAATAAGAATAAATGATGCTTTATTTAGAACAAATATAAATAAATATGTTTGTGGTGATAATACAAAAATTTGTTTACTCGGCTGGAAACCTGAAATTCCAATTACTAAAACTTTTGATGATATATATAATTATTATCAAACAATAATTCAATGAAAAAAGTTTTATTAGTCAAACCTTATAATCGTAGCGACCATATTCAACCTTCTCTTGGTTTGGGTTGGCTTGCTACAAATATTCGTAATCTTTGTGAAGTTAAAATATTTGATTCAATTAAAGAAAAAGCGAATGAAGAAAAAATATTGAATTTCATAGATGACTATAAACCAGATATTATCGGTTTTCAATGTTATACATTTGATATTTACAATATAAAAAGTATTTTAAAAAAAATTAAAGAAAAGTATAATAAAAAAATAACAACAATAATAGGTGGCCCACATCCAACATTAGCTCGAGAAGAATGCTTTAATTTTTTTGGGGATTTACTTGATTATTTTTTTATTGGAGAAGCAGAAATAGGATTAAAAAAATATTTGGAAGGTGCAAAATATGATGAAATACCAGGATTTGCTTATAGAGAAAATAATATTTTTAAAATTAATCCTCAATTATTTCATCAGAATATTGATGATTTTGGAATGCCTGCATGGGATTTAATTCATCCTGAAACATATCCAGAAGCACAGCACGGAGCATTTTTTGAAAACTTTCCTATTGCGCCAATAATGATTACACGTGGATGTCCATTTAAATGCACATTTTGTGCAGGTAATAAAATTTCTGGTTCTGCTGTTCGTTTTAGAAGTATTCAAAATGTTATTCAGGAAATGAAAATGCTTTATTATGATTATGGAATTCGCGAATTTCATATTGTAGATGATAATTTTATAATAAATAAAAATTATGCTGTTGAATTATTAAAAAGTTTTAAAAACATTGGTTTTAAATTTAGTTGGGCTACTCCTAATGGTGTGCGAATGGATTCGTTAAATGAAGAAATATTATCATTAATGAAAGAGACTGGTTTATATTTAATATCACTTGGTATTGAATCTGGCGATGATAGAATTTTAAAATTTATGAAAAAATCATTAACTGTAAAAAAAATAAAAGAGAAAATAAATTTAATAAAAAAATTTGATATTGATATTGCAGGCTTTTTTATTTTAGGTTTTCCGACAGAAACAAAAAAAGAAATTTTTAAAACAATAAATCTTTCATTGAAATTACCATTAAAGCGAGTAAATTATTTTACTTTTTTACCTTTTCCAGGAACAGAAAGTTATAATTATATTTTGCAGGAAAAAAAGATAGATAAAATTGATTGGCAAAATTTTTTCTTTATGAATGCTGCTTATGTGCCTGATGGTATGACAAGAAAACAATTGAAAAATTATCAACGGCTTGCTTTTTTTAGATTTTATTTTCGGTGGAATATTTTTTTATACAATTTGTTTAAAATTAAAAATTTCAGACATTTCAAATTTTTAGTTAAAAGATTTATAAATTGGATAATTAAATCAAAGTGATTAATTATTCTTATTTTTTAAATTTCATTAAAAAGAATATAAAAAGTAATAAGATACTAAGTAAATTGTATTATTATTACATTTCATATTATAAAAAAATATATGGTATTACAACTTATGGATTGGTAGGCAGAAGTGGAAGTGGAAAAAGTCATAATGCATATATAGTTGCATATCAGTTAAAGACAAATGCAATAATTGATGATGGTCTTTTAATTGTAAATGGAAAAATAATTTGTGGTAAATCAGCAAAAAGAGCAGCAACTAAAATTGGTGCAGTTAAACGGGCAATTTTTTATGATATCGAATCAGCGAATGAAATAAAGTATTATATAAAAAAATTAAAAATCAAAAAAATTTTAATACTTGCAACATCAGAAAAAATGCTAAACAGAATTTTATCACGACTTGATTTACCACCAGCAGAGAAAGTATATAGGATAGAAAATATCGTATCTAAATGTGATTTAGAAAAAGCAAAATATTATAGAAATATTGAAGGTAAACATGTTTTACCAGTAAGTGAAATAGAGATATTAAGAAGATTTCCTGATTTGTATGTTGATTCATTTGAATTAAATATACCAGAAACACAAATAAAAATTCAAAAATCAATAATCCGTCCAACTTTTAGTTTGCCAGGAAAAATAATTATTCAAAATAAAGTGTTAAAATTTTATATTTATAAAATAATTGAAAAAAATTTTTCTAATATCAGGGTTGAAAATATTCAAATTAAAAAAGAGAAAGAAGGAATAAGAATAGAGTTAAAAATTAGTGCAAAATATGGGTTAACTAATTTATTAAAGTTATCAAAAAAAATGCAAATATTTATAAAAAAGGAATTTGAATTTTTTACAGGTTTGGAATTAAGTGAAATAAATATAAAAATAGGTGATGTATATTATGAATGAAAAATTTAGATATTTAATTTGTCCAAAATGTCAAACAAAAATTAAAGAATATAAAAATCCATTTCCAACTGTTGATATAATAATTGAATATTATAATGAAAAAAATGAGTTTGAAGGAATTGTATTAATTGAAAGAAAAAATGAACCTTATGGCTGGGCTATACCTGGTGGTTTTGTAGAATATGGAGAAACAGCAGAAAATACAGCAATTCGCGAAGCAAAAGAAGAAACCGGTTTAGATATTAAAATTAAAAAGTTATTTAATGTATATTCTGCACCAGAGCGTGACCCGCGTTTTCATACAATTACAACTGTTTTTATTGCCGAAGGCCATGGAAAATTAAAAGCAGCAGATGATGCTAAAAATGCTAAAATATTTAAAAAAGAAAATTTGCCTGAACATTTTGCATTTGACCACAAAAAAATTATTGAGCAATATTTTGCTTCATTATAAAAATTTAATTATTGACAGTATTAGTTTAATAATGTTAAATAATATGATTTACTAAATAAGCGAGGGAAAAAATGATAAAAATTGTAAATTATAAAAAAGAAAAAAGAATAATAAATGAATATTTTAATAAGAGAAATATATTAAATAATGTATTACCACAGCAAATAAAATTAGTTGAGAAAATAATAAATGAAGTAAAAAATAAAGGTGATAAAGCACTATTAGAATTTGCAAAAAAATTTGATAAAGTAGATTTAAAAAAATTAAAAGTTTCAGAAAAAGATATAGATTTGGCTTATGATAAAATCGAAAAAAGTGATAATGAATTTATCAAATCTTCAGAAATAGCAATAAATAATATAAAAAGATTTCATTCACTTTCATTAAGAAATTCAATGTTTGATATAAATAGTCAGGATGTATTATTAGGCGAGATAGTTCGACCAATAGCAAAAGCAGGAATTTATGTGCCAGGTGGTTCAGCCCCACTTATTTCAACATTATTTATGAATGTTATACCAGCACAAATTGCTGGTGTACCAGAGATAGTAATTATTACACCACCAGAAAAAAATGGTAAGATAAATGAATATATTTTAGCAGCAGCAAAAATGTTAAATATAAATCAGATATATATTAGTGGGGGTGCACAGGCAATCGCAGCACTTGCTTATGGCACAGAAACAATACCAAAAGTAGATAAAATAACAGGACCAGGCAATATTTATGTTACACTTGCCAAAAAATTTGTTTATGGTATTGTTGATATTGATATGTTAGCAGGTCCAAGTGAATTAGTAATAATAGCAGAAGATAAAATAAATGATAGATATATAGCAGGAGATTTAATTAGCCAGGCAGAACATGGTAGTGGATTAGAAACATCAATAGCAATCTTATTTTCAAAAGAAAAAGCGAAAAAAGTAATTGAAGAATTAAAAATAATAATTGATGAAATGCCAAGAAAAAAAGAGATTTTAATTTCATTAAAAAATAATGGATGGATAATTATAGTAAATAATATGAAAGAAGCAATTGAATTAACAAATATTATTGCACCAGAACATTTAGAATTATTATTAGAAAATCCAGACCAATATTTAAATGAAATAAAAAATGCCGGCGCAATTTTTTTAGGTGAATATACACCAGAAGCAATTGGTGATTATATTGCAGGTCCAAATCATACACTACCAACAACAGGCACAGCAAGATTTTATTCGCCTTTATCAGTGAAAGATTTTTTAAAAACAATGAATGTAATTAAATATAATGAAAAAGCATTTAATGAAATTTCGAGTTCAGTAATAAAATTAGCAGAAATTGAAACATTGTTTGCACATAGTAAAAGTGTTAAAATTCGTTTAAATAAAGAATAATATGAATAATTATTTAAATAAAATATTAAAAAATTTTCCAGAATATATACCTGGTGAGCAGCCACAGGATAAAAAATATATAAAGTTAAATACAAATGAAAATCCATATCCTCCTTCACCAAAAGTTTTAGGATTTTTACAGGATGCAATAACAAGAAGATTAAGATTATATCCTGACCCACTTTGTAATGAATTAAGAAAAAAATTAAGTGAATGTTATAATATTCCAAAAGAACAAATATTTGTTGGAAATGGTTCTGATGAATTATTAAGATTAGCTTTTTATACTTTTTCAAATAGAAATGAAAAAATTGTTTATTCATTTCCTTCATATACATTATTTAAAACATTATCTGTTTTATGCTATTGTCAACCAATTGAAATTGAGTTAACTGAGGAATTTTTGTTATCTGATAAATTTATTAGTTCGAATAGAAACTCTTTAAAAATAATAGCAAATCCAAATTCACCAACAGGAACATTTAATGAAATTGATTTTATAGAAGAAGTAGTTAAAGCAAATAAAAAAGTAGTTATTATTGATGAAGCATATGCTGATTTTGCAAAAGATAATTGTTTAAGATTATTAAAAAAATACAAAAATTTAATAATAACAAGGACATTTTCAAAATCATTTTCATTAGCAAGCATTCGTGTTGGTTATTGTTTTGGTGATAAAAAATTAATTGATGCATTATATAAAATAAAAGATTCATATAATGTAAATTATTTATCGCAAGTTGCAGCAATTGCAGCTATTGAGGATTATCAATATATGAAAGAAACAAGTCAAAAGATAATAGAGTTAAGAGAATATTTATCAAATGAATTATTAAAGATAAATTTTAAAGTATATAAATCAGAAGCAAATTTTGTATTTGTAAAACCTTTGAAAATAAAAGCAAGAAGTATTTATCAAACATTAAAAGAAAGAGGAATTTTAATTCGATATTTTGATGCACCATTTTTAAATAAATATTTGCGAATTTCAATTGGAACAGATGAAGAAATAAATAAATTAATATCAGAATTAAAAAAGATATGTGAATAATTATGGAATGGAAATTTGATAATATAAATAATGTATGGGAATTAGTTGATAATAGTGAAGTATTTTGTAAAATTGTTATTCAAGAACGAAAAAATAATCCAAAAAATAAATATAGAGTCAAAGTAATAATTCATAAAATGTTATGTGGTAAAAAAAGATATAAGGAACTTGAAAAAAAGAAAAATACCTGGTATTCAATCACAGAAAAAAAATTTAAAAATATAAAAGAATTAGAAAAATATATAAATATAAAAAAGAAAGAATTAATTGATTATTTCAAACATATTTAATATACAGGATTCAATGGCGCTTCATTATTTACAATTTTTAAAGCATTTTGAGCAGCAGTGATTGCCATTTTATCTCTCGTTTCTTTTGTTCCACTGCCAATATGTGGTGCCATTACGATATTATCGAGATTATATAATTCTTCATATATTTCAGGTTCATTTTCAAAAACATCTAATCCAGCATAAGCAATCTTCTTATTTTTTAATGCTTCTGATAATGCTTTTTCTTTTATTATTGCTCCACGTGCTGTATTTATTATTATAGCATTTGATTTCATTAATTCAAATTCTTTTTCGCTTATTAAGTATTTTGTTTCACTTGAATATGATAAATGAATACTAATAAAATCAGATATTTTTAATAATTCATTCAAATCTACTTTTTTAGCATTTAATTTTGTTTCAAGTTCTGAATTATGGAATTTATCATAATAATATACATTCATATTAAAACCTTTTGACATTAAGGCAAAAGCAGTCCCAATTCTACCAGCACCAATAACACCTAAATTTTTATAAGAAACATCATAACCAAGAAATAAATCACATTCCCATCCAGTAAATTTTCGTGCTTCAATAAATTTATGTGCTTCAACAATTCTTCGCGCAGCAGCAAAAAGCAGTGCCCAAGCTAATTCTGCTGTTGTGTTTGTTAAAACATCTGGTGTATTTGTAACATAAATATTTTTTTCTTTTGCATAATTAACATCAATATTATTATAGCCAACAGCATAATTACAAATGCCTTTTACTCCATTTTTTGCGAGAGCATCAATTACTTCTTTGTCTATTATATCACTTAATAAAGTTATAATTGCTTTGCAATCTTTGCTTCTTAAAATTAACTCTTCTTTCTTTAATGGTTTTGTCGAATAATTTACATCAACTTCAATTTTATTTTCTTTTAAATAATTTATACCTGCTTCAGGTATTTTTTGTGAAATAAATATTTTTTTTCTCATAATATCACCTTTAATTAAAAATATATGTTTTTATAAAATAAATAAAATTATTATAGCCAGTTGTTTTATTTCTATAAAAAGGTAAAACTAAATAAAACAGGGAATATATTGTATTTATTGTATATAATAAATAAAAAAGATATTTCAAGTATTTATTATTAAAAAAATTTTGATATAAAAAAAGAAAAAGATAAAAAGTTAAAAAAGGTAGAGCAGCAATAAAATAACGGGCAGGAGGGGAATCACCTGGTACACCATCTAACATAAAAAAAGGAAAAGCGTGAATAAAAAAAATGAAAAACTGCAAATAAAAAAATTTTATATTTTTAATAAAAGAATAAATTGCTAAAATATAAATTGGTGCACAAAAAAATAGACCATATCTTTGTCCAAATAATAATTTAAAAAATTGTGTTGGAAAAACTGATAAAGAAAAATTATTTGAATCTTTACTATGACTGAAGGCAATACCAAATGGTTTAAATTCACCATAGGCATAGAAAATTATACTTTGATGAATTAAAATCATAAGTAAAGTCAAAAAACAAAATAAAAATAATTTTTTATTTTTGTAATAATTTATTGCTAATAAAAACCATATAAATAAAGCAGCAGGTAGATATTTTATTCCTAATAGAGCAAGAAATAAAAAAGCGAAAGAATGTTTGAAAAGATTTATATAATTTTTTTGATAATCAATAAAAAGAATTAGAAAAATGCAGGCAGCTGGAATTTCTGGATAAATAGAAGAATACATTTCTAAAAACGGTGCTGTAAATAATAAAATTAATACTAATATAAAAATCTTCTTTGATGAATTTTTAGGAAAGTATAAATAAACAAATTTATAAAATAAATAAATAAATAATGTGGAGATAAATGAGATAATTAAAATAACACCTTGTTTTCCAAGAAATTTATAAGGTAATGCAAGTAATATTGGTAGACCAATAAAATGAGATGAATAAATTTTATTATTTTTTTCATAAGATGGTTGTTTCCTTAGATGAAAATTATAAAAATTTGAATAATCATTATTTTCATAATTGTTTTTTAAATCTACATCAAAATCATAAGAAATACTATGAGTAATAAGTAAATAATAAGGTTCATCACCATAATAGTGAAATGTGTTTTGCCAGATATTTATTAATAAGATGATAAAAAAAATAAATAAGAAAAAATGAAATAGTGCAACTTTTGATTCAATAAATTTTTTAATTAAGATTATAAATTTAAACAAAACAATTAAAAAAATACTGAAAAAAATCAGATATTTTTTAATTCCTAAAATATTATTTACTTTAATTGGTAAAGGTAAATTAATAAAGATAAAAAAAATGGATAAATCAATAATAGTAAAAATAATTGTGAAAAAGAGGTTTGATTTAATAAAAAATTTAAAAAGAAAATTATTAGCAATAATAAGAAACAGAATAATGTAAATAATGTTAAAAATATAAAAATATTTGTTTAAAATTAGTAAACCTAAAGAAAAAGAAGTAAAGAAAAAAATAAAAATAAATTTTTTTAATATTTTAAAAATTATCATTTTATTTCCAAAAAACAAAATAGATAAATAAAGATAAAAATGAAAAATTAATAATAAATAAATTATACAATTTTTTATAATAATTTTTTATATGATAAATTCCAATAAAAAAATATAAAGAAAAAATAATAT
>Ga0209204_1000038_pt1 | contig 143310 bp, 99 predicted proteins | sample AD_JPNMR2_MetaG_FD_184425 | JGI IMG/M metagenome (GOLD analysis project Ga0209204, IMG submission 184425) | Active sludge microbial communities of municipal wastewater-treating anaerobic digesters from Japan - AD_JPNMR2_MetaG (SPAdes) (version 2) | ecosystem: Engineered > Bioreactor > Anaerobic...
CATGCCGTCAGGTCTTCAAATCTTTTTATTGTCATAGTTTGTGGGTTTGTTAGTTTGTTGGTTTGTTAGTTTGTTAGTTTGTTAGTTTGTTAGTTTGTTGGTTTGTTAGTTTGTTAGTTTGTTGGTTGGTTGGTTAGTTAGTTAGTTGGTTAGTTGGTTGGTTGGTTAGTTAGTTGGTTAGTTAGTTGGTTGGTGGGGGATTAAAAGATTTCTTGATGTGTCTATTTAAGGCATGGATCATTTTGGTTACTTCAGTAGTCTTTTCTATTAGCCTTATAGCGGTTTGTTCATCAAGATAATTTAACCTAGCCGCTAAATACAACATTGATTTTACTTCACTACATGAACCTAATGAAAAAAATATAAATCTGGAAAATTCTTTATTCCCTTTTCTGTCAAACCCCTCAGCAATATTATTAGATATGGAAATTACTGCTCTAAATATCTGATCTCTAAAACCAAAATCTCTAACCTCTGAAAAAACAGAGTATATATCTACTGCTAAATCTTGTGCTCTTTGCCATGCCGTCAGGTCTTCAAATCTTTTTATTGTCATAGTTTGTTAGTTTGTTAGTTTGTTAGTTTGTTGGTTTGTTAGTTTGTTGGTTTGTTAGTTTGTTAGTTTGTTAGTTTGTTAGTTGGTTAGTTTGTTGGTTTGTTGGTTGGTTAGTTTTTGCGGCTTAGTACAATCGGGAGTTTTTCGATAATTTTGTTGCCGGATAGATTGAACATTTCAACATAAAGTATATAAATTCCGGGTTGACATAATTTGTTTGCATTATCAAAACCATCCCAGACAAAATTTCCTTCCATATCTAACAATTGATTGTTAATAATAAAAGTAACAAATCTGCCATTTGAATCATAAATAGCCATTGTAGCAGTATATCCGGGTTCGTTGAGTGAATAACTGATGTTTATAATATCATCAAACCCGTCATTGTCAGGTGAGAATACTTTTGGATTAACTGATATAACAGATTCCATTACAAGTTGATCTGAAAATTGGGAGTTTTTATATCCCGGAGTTGCAAAACCAACAGTCTGTGATGCAGAATGCCAATTTGTAATATCATTTGACGGACGATCGGGATTTATTCTTTCGAGTGATACACCATCCTGTGAGGCAAGAAGTTTATAATGCTGATTCTTATTATATTTTACCTCATCAATCTTATTAAGAACTCTGTCTGTTAATAAAACATGCCCTTTATCATCAGGCATTGAAGGAATTTTCAAAACCTGATAAAGATTTTCGGGATAAGGAACATAATAATTATCCTTAATATTTTGAATGTCGGTAGAAAGAGCAACATATTCGCCGGGCAAAACCAAACGGCTGATCTCCGTAATTCTATATGAATTCTTTATTACACCTGCATCATCTAAGTCAGAATACCACAAATTCTTTAAATCAATAATTTTTTCGGAACGATTATAAAACTCAATAAAATCTTTCCCATAAGTATAAGGGTTAAAAAGAATTTCATTTATTATTAAATCATTTTCAATAACACTATCAGCTATAGCAAATCTGAAAGAAGTATTTTGGGGAATATTATTCCCAACACAATCAGTAATATCTTGATTAATAATCAAATGATATAATTTTCCTGTTTCAAAATTCTGATTAAATTTCATTCTTACCACCGAAAAAGATGGTTCAACGGCTAAAATAGAAATAGGATTTCCAAACTCTTCTACGGAGAAGGTACTGACAGAAATGGTATTTTTTAATAAAGGTTCGTTAAAATAAACTATCAAAGAATCCGGGTTAACAGGATCCACAGCAATAGGATAGGGTCTGGTGATATCAGGATTTGTACCATAGACTGAGTTTTGTTTTCCGGGAGTTCCTGCCGGTATTGCAGCTCTCCAATTTTCACCTCCTTCACAGGGATTATTAATATCAATCATTTCGAGAGAATAACCCCCGTTCTTTTTAAAATTATCCTTATACCAAGTGTCACTATAAAAAACAGTATGAATAATTTTGTCAGTTTTATCTCTCAAAACCAAAGAAGTCCCACTATTAGACAATACCGGAAATCCATCCACACCCACAAATTTATCATAAGTATCTAATTCTTGAAACATTGAAAGGAAGTCCGTTTTAGTTAAAACAATATAATCACCTGGATTTATCGGACAATTGGGTATTGTTTTGGTAGTTGTGCTTGCAGTGAATTTCCAACCATTCAGATTCAAAGGATACTGTGTCCGATTATGCAACTCCACATACTCAGCTTCGGGAAGACCGGCTGAAGGAACAGGATTAGCCATTATTTCGGTAATAAGGATATCGAATTCTTTTGGGGAATAATTAATAAAATTATGAGATGAAGTTTCCATAACATTACCACAGAAATCCTTGATATTGGAAATTGTTATGATATAAACAATATTTTCGGGGAAAGAAAAAGGAAATTGCAACAGAACAGAATTGTTTGAAGTATTCTCAAAGACTATATAAATAGGATAATCCAGATCATTGTCAACAAAGTAGTTATTTAAGTTTAGTGCAGAAACAGAATCAACAGGTTCGCTAAATGTAACTCTAAGTTCATTTGCAGCAGAAATATCAACACCAAGAACATAAGGTTTAATATTATCAATATTCACTGCATAAACAGAGTTAATTCTTCCGGGAGTTCCACCGCTTTCATCATTAGAGGCTATCCAATTTGTATGCGGAGCACAATTATTCATAGGATCTATTTTTTCTAAAGACCAGCCCCCGTTTTTCTTGTTACTATCAAGGTACCAGCTATCTGAATAAGTAACTTGATCAATTACTTGACCGGTATCATCAAAAAGAGTTATTGTTTGTCCACTATTAGTAATTGCGGGAAATGTTGACACACCTAAAACGTTACCATAAACTTCAAAATCCGAAACATTATTAGTATGGCAAAGAATTAAATATCCATTAGGAGCAATAACGGCATCTTCAAGAACTCTTGATGAAGTACCTATACGATAGGTCCAACCTCCGATATTTATTGAATAAGATGTTGTATTAAATAATTCGACATATTCCGCATTAGGCAATTCTACGGGAGGATCGGGATCTGCCATAATTTCATTAATAACAATCATCCTCGGCTCAATAAGGACATACGAAAAAGCAATTCCATCAGAAACAATAACATTATTGCTTAAATCTTTAATATTCTGATAAAAAAGAGTATAGTTCTGACCACTAGCAAAACTATTGCTGAAAACTAATTGTACTTTAGATGGATCACCCTCAAAGAAAAAGCACTCATCTGGCTGTCCGATGAAGTTATTTACCAGATAGTTATTTATGTCAAGCGCCGAAACAGGATCTAAGTTCTCGCTAAAAGTCAATAATAGATTTTGATTATCAAGCACTTTTAAAGAAACAAGATAAGGAGGTTCGTTATCAACAAAACCTGTTCCTGTTACAACAAAATCATCAAAAAACATGTGTTGGGAACGAGTCGAAGTATAAACACACAAAACTCCAAAATGGGAAAATTGTACGTAGTTATTATCAAAAGCCTGTCCTTCGATATAATAGTTGGTTCCACCAAGAGTATCGGACATTAAAGTCCAGTTCCCATCGAAATCACGAGTAACTTTAACTCGAACAACAACAGTATTTGAATTTAATCTTCCGTCGGCTCCATCAATAATTATTGTTGAAGAAGTAGGATTTTTACGATACAATGACACTTCGTCGGCAGTATTTCCAAGACGGACAAAATAGCCTTGTGTTGATGCTGTTAAATCAAGATTATTGGAACATAAATAAACATCACAATAATTTGTTGACGAGGGGTTAAAATTAAACTTTACAAAAAACTCCCAACTTGCATCAAAAACTGCAGTACTCTCTGTACTCAGATATGATGTTCCGGCAGCCTGGGGATTCTCGAACAACTGCAACTCGTTTGAAGTATTTACGATAAACTTGTTAGTATTCCCTATCCATGTAGGATTATTCGAAAAATCTCCGTCAGAAAAATCATCTGTAAACTGAGCATACAGTACATTTGAAAAGAAAACAATCAAAATTGAAAAAATTAATAGCCTCATTACAAAAAGTATTAAGTTTTTACAAAAATAAAAATTAATATTAATTCAGAAGTTAATTAGTTTGGGAAATAATTTGGAAGAAAGAGGCGATTTTATAAATTGTTACAAATTGAATAAGTTGAAAAGATGGCTATTTAAAAATTAAATTTAGCATTTAACTGCAATCAAAAAATATAATTCTTTCTAATTTAATTTTGTTTTGATACATAAGAAATTTTATTCTTTTATATATCTTATAGAAAAAATTTGAATAGGAAACTTTGAAATTGAAGGATCATCACTATTATTTTAACTTCGCCCATAATCGGCATTGTTTCTTCAAAGTTTGTTTCGTAAAATTTCTCAGGTAAATCAACCCTTACTAAATAATTTTTCAATTTTTCTGAACTTAGCACTACAAATCCGCCAAAATCCCATCCTAATCCCCAAAAGCTAAAGGGACCTTTATTTATTTTTTCAATAGTTTTTAAATTATCTCCGATTTTCAAACCGGATTTCGAAGGTATTGTTTTTCCTTCTTCTTCTATCAACTCCCAGGTAGAAATATTGTATGGAGAATGAACTGCTTCAACACCATAAAATCCGGTATATGATTGATTATCAGAACGCCAAAAGACAATAATCTTATTTTTTGTTTCGGGATTGACAACAGTAACCTCATACTCAACTGTTCCTTCGTTTTCGTACCATTTTGATTTTTCAACATTTTCGCTGCCAAAGTATGCCTCAACTTGCTCATGATTATTAAAAACAGTAAAATCTTCAAGATATTCTATCGAAATTTTATCACCTGATTGATTTTCACTTTTATTATCCTTTGCTTTAAAATCACATGAAATAGCAAAGAAAAGTAAAGAAATTAGTCCAATAATTTTTATTCGTATCATCATTTTATTATGTTTTAAGTTTTCAAAATTATATTTTATTTCTAATTAGCGAAATTTTTGTGCGATAATATTATTTTTGGAAAAATTTACTACTATGGACTTTTCAAATTTAAAAGAGTTTTCTGTTTATTTTTTTCAAATTTTAAATGAACGAAATTACGAAGAGATAGAGAAAAATCTCTCCGAAAATGTTAGTCTTGATTTTCCATACAAACCTGTAATTCAAGGCAGAGAACGAGTAATGATTTTTCTGAAAGCACTGCACAGAAGATACGAATATTTGCTTTTTGATGTTAAACATGTTTTTAACGATACTAATAATGTTTGCGTAATATGGGAAAATCACGGAAAAACTGTCTTGGGCGAAATGTACTCAAATCGCGGTCTTACATATATAAGACTCAACGATGAAAATAAAGTTGAATTTTTAAGTGATTATTTCAAAAACACAGTATTCCCAAAGTAAAATGAAAAAAATTTTTGTGCTTCGAGGCTCGCCCAGAATTAAAGGGAATTCTAATATAATGCTTGAAAACTTTTTATCAGGAGTCTCTCCCGAAGCTGTTATTTACGATTATGATGCCAATAAAATAAATTTAAAAGCCTGTAAGGGTTGTTTACGCTGCAATGTTTTAAAAAAATGTGTCATCCGCGGCGATGACTGGGACAAAATTTCAAAAAAAATACTTGATGCCGACATTATTGTTTTTGCAAGCCCTGTTTATTTTTTACACTTCCCTGCTCCGGTAAAATTATTGCTCGACAGATTCAGAAGTTTTGTAAATGTTAATTTAACAGAAAATGCACTTGATTACCAGGCTTTTGATAAATGGAATAAAGATTTTGTACTTCTTTTGAGTTTAGGCTCATCTTCCTTGAAAGACACCGAACCAATCATAGAACTTTTTCAACACATTACAAATTTATTGCTGTGCCGCGACAGACTGTATTATCTTATCGCCCGACGTATGATTCTTAGCGGACAAATATTAATGAATGAACAAAGTCTAAGTAATTTTTACGATAAACTGGGAATAAACAAAAATGAAGCAAGTCAAGATTATTTAAAAAATAAGGATTTGCTTCAAAAGTGCAAAGAATTAGGAGAAAGCTTATCAAAAGTTTAGTCGCTTGATAAAAACAAAGCAATAATTATTTAAGGATATAAACTTTATACTCCAAATTTTATATTTTTACGGACAAAATAATAAGAAATGAAATTAGTAGTTGCGGGAGCTACCGGCTTGGTAGGCCAGGAAATTTTAAAAGTTTTGCAAGAACACCAAATTAAAATTGATGAATTAATTCCGATTGCTTCGGAAAAATCAATTGGGAAAACAATAAAATTTGATGATCGGGAATTTAAAATTTGCAGTTTTGAAGAAGCTCTGTCAAAAAATCCTTGTGCGGCGATATTTTCGGCAGGCAAAGAAGTTTCTTTAAAATGGGCTCCGGAATTTGCAAAACATAAGATTAAGGTTATTGATAACAGTTCAGCATGGAGAATGAAAAAAGAAATAAAACTTATTGTTCCAGAAGTTAATGCCGAGCAGTTAAATGAAAAAGATTATATTATTGCAAATCCGAATTGCAGCACCATACAGCTTGTAGTAGTATTATGGCCATTGCACAAATTTTATGGATTAAAAAGAATTATTGTTTCAACATATCAATCTGTTTCGGGAAGTGGATACAAAGGTATCAATCAGTTATTTTTGGAAAGAAATAGTAAAATTGTTGAAAATCCGGCCTATCCTCATCAAATTGATCTTAACTGCATACCTCATGGAGGATCTTTTATGGATAATGATTATACCGAAGAGGAGATGAAACTGGTTAACGAATCTTCAAAAATATTGTCCATTCCGAATTTAAAAATTTCGGGAACAGTTGTGAGAGTGCCGGTTATTGGGGGACATAGCGAAAGCGTTAACATTGAATTTCAAAAAACTCCTGATATTCAGGAATTAAAATCAATATTAAAATCTTCGCCAGGAATTATTTTAGAAGACAATCCCGGTGAAAATAAATATCCTATGCCGCTTAATGTTCGCGGTAAGGATGCTGTTTTTGTCGGAAGAATCCGTAAAGATTTATCAAACGAAAATGCCGTTAACCTCTGGATTGTGGCAGATAATCTGCGTAAAGGTGCTGCTACAAATGCCGTTCAAATTTTAGAATATTTATTGAAAAACAATTTGCTTTAATGGCACGTCGAAGAAGCAGAAAAAAGAAAAATAAATCAAGAAAATGGTTATACATATTTTTGATTACTGCTATAATATTTTATGCTTCGTACTATTATCGCTTCGAAATTTACGGATTATATAAATTTTACTTTTCTTCTGATAAGCTGGTTGACCTAAAAAAAGAAAAACAAAAAACAAATTCAATATTTGAAAAATACAGTATTTTCGGTCTTGATGTTTCGCAGTATCAAAAAAAGATAAATTGGAGCAAAGTCGCCGAAGATGAAAACATTAAATTTGTATTTATAAGAGCTACAGCCGGTAAAGATTTTGTGGATAAAAAATTTAATTATAACTGGAAAGAAAGTAAAAAGAATAAAATCATACGTGGAGCATATCATTACTATCGCCCAAACGAAAACAGCAGATTACAGGCTCAAAATTTTATTAAAACAGTAAATCTTGAACCCGGAGATTTGCCGCCTGTTCTGGATATTGAAAGATTCAGCTCTGTGCAAAGTTTAACGAGTCTTAAAAACGGTGTTCTTAAGTGGCTGAAAATTGTTGAAGAACACTACGGAGTAAAACCCATTTTATACACGTATCAAAATTTTTACATAAGTGTTTTCAGAGGAGATAAAAGATTTGAAACTTATCCTTTATGGATTGCTTATTACAGCACCAAATCAAAACCCGATAAAAAAGTTGGTGATTGGATTTTCTGGCAGTTCAGCGAATCCGGCAGAGTTGAAGGTATTAGCGAAAATGTTGACTTAAATGTATTTTATTCTGATTATGAAACACTTAAGAGCCTAACCATCAAGTAATTATGAAAGTAAAAAATATTTTTTGTGAAATATGTTCAGAGGATAAAATCGAAAATTTTACCCAATTTTTACCTAATGCAAAAGTAAAATTAGTAAAATGTAATTCCTGCGGATTTGTTTTTATTCCTCAAAACACCCGCAACAAAATAGAATACAGCAACTACAGAGATGAAGAAGTTTTAAAATCTGTAAGGGCAGCCAATAATTACGTAAGATTCAGAAGGCATAAACTCAGAATTAAACTTATAAAAAAGTTTAAAAATTCCGGGAATTTGTTTGATATCGGCGTTGGGTGGGGACATTTCGCCTATACTGCAAAAAAAATGGGCTTCGATGTTGACGGAATAGAAATTTCTGAAACAATGCATCACTACGCTACCAATGATTTGAATCTTAGAATCGAAAAAGGAAGCTTTTACGAAATCCCTATAAAAGAAAATTTTTATGATATAATAACCCTGTGGGATGTTCTTGAGCATCTTGAAAAACCACTTGAAGTTTTAAAAAAGGCAAATAGAATGTTAAAAGACGATGGAATTATTGTAATCCAGGTTCCTCAAATTGATTCCAAGGTTGCCAAAATCCAGAAAGAAAAATGGCCTATGCTTTCGGTGGAGCATATAAATTATTTTTCAAAATCTACAATTAAACTTGCTCTTGAAAAATCTGGTTTTAAAATTTTGAAATTCAAGACATCATACGAGTTAAAATTGTTTTTAATGTTCACTGTATTGCCATTATTAAAGAGAAAAAAAAACAAATCTACCAACATAGAAGTTTCAATCTCAGGTTCGGAAAGACAAAACTTCTTTAATAAATTCACAAATATTCCAAAGCCAATTTTATTATTAGGATTGTTTGTCCACGATGTCGTGTATTATCTTCTTTCTTGGATAAATTTTGGTGAAGAAATAATTGTAATTGCCCGTAAACAAGTTATTTAAACTTTATTAAACATTAGGGTTTGCAAAAACTAATTCTTAGTTGTTTTAAATACTGGGGTTTCGACCCCGATCAACTACTATTATTTATGGTCGTCCGAAAAATTTTTCATTTTCCAATTATAAATTTGGATTAGCCGCTGCTTATAATGTTCGTTTTTGAGACAATTTTTCATTTTGAAATATTTAATCTTTTTCTACCTTTATTTGGGTTCTACAAATTGTAGATATATATATTTAAATATAAGATTTGATTTAGATAATTTTGTTGAAATAATTTATAATTATTTTAACCAATTGTTCAGGTGTAGAATTTAATGCTTCAAAAATAACGTCTGCGTGGTTATAATATTTTTCACGACTACCAAGTAAATGACTTATTTTATTTAATAATTCCTCATCACTTTTAGATTCTAACAAAGGACGCTTATTTTTTGAATTTTTCAGACGATGAAACAAGGCTTTTTCATTCATCTTTAAGTAGATGCTGAGCCCTTTTGATTTTATAATTTTCATATTATTAAAAAAACAAGGAGTACCACCTCCACAAGAAATTAAAACATCTTCCATTTCGACAACATTTTTTAAAACGAAGTTTTCAATTTCACGAAATTTTTCTTCGCCGTATATTTTAAAAATGTGTTTCACAGACATTCCTGCATAAGATTCGATTTCGGAATCAAGGTCAATAAAATTCAATCCCAACAGTTTTGCAGACCTTCTTCCAAGAAAAGTTTTTCCGCAACCAGCAAATCCAATCAGGAAAATTCTCATTCCACAATTTTTTTAATTCGAAAACAAATTTACTTCAATTTCATCAATAAAAATCCATGAATCATAACCCGGACTGAGATGCCATTCCGGAAGCTTGCCAAAACTCTCGGCAAAAACTTTAACATATTTGGCTTTAACATTCTCGGTATTAAACGAAAAATTTTGAATTTTTACAGTTTCATCCTTGTACGGAAATTCATTAACCTTTTCTCCTAAAAGTTTAAAATTAACTCCGTCAGTTGAATAAAATAGCTTAACTTTAGTAGGGAAAAATATCCATGAACGCGTATCCTGCAAAAATGTAACATTGATGTTTTTCAATGTTTTAACATCATTAAATTCTATTAGAGCTTCAAAATTTTGACCTTTATATCCCTGCCACATTCCACTTTTAAATGTTGGAGGACTTTTCACAAAATCAATCAACGCCTGATCACCACCAGCAGAATACTGTGGACTATACTTGCTCAATATTTTAATTTTTCGGTCATTGGGAATTTTTTTATACTCAGCAACTGCAATTTTACTCTTTACATGTCCTTTAACCATTGAATATGCATAAATTGTATGACTATTTGTTAATAATATTTTCTCGGAATATTCTACAGGTTTAGACATTTCGGAATCATCAATAGAATAGTATATATCAGCCTGTTTTGCAGGTGTTTTTAGTTCCACAATTAAAGTATCTTTAAAAGTTTTGTAAGGATACGTAAAATATGGAACGGGACTTATTAAGTCTCCACTAATTTTAGACTGATATACAGAATTTTTTCCAATATTTTTATTCGGAGCTTCTCCCATAAAAAATTCCAGGTGACCGCCTTTCATAATATCGTTATGAGTAATGTATAATTTGTCGTAATCTTTTCCATTTAACCGCACTTGTTGCACATAAACGTTTTTTTCATTATTATTATGGGCGGTTATTGTAAACTTTCTGCCATTTTCGAGTTGAATTACAGCTTTATTAAAAAGAGGACTACCTAAATCATAAATTCCGTTAGCTGGATTTACTGGATAAAATCCGAGAGCAGAGAAAACAAACCATGCTGACATTTGGCCGCAATCCTCATTACCACAAAGTCCATCAGGTTTATGAGAATATTGATCTCTCATTATTTTTCGCACTAGATATTGTGTTTTCCATGGCTCACCGCAATAATTATAAAGATAAGCCACATGATGACTCGGTTCGTTTCCATGAGCATATTGCCCTATCATTCCGGTAATATCCACTTGATTAGTTCCGGTAATTTCAGAATTTTCAGCAAAAAGTTGATCTAATTTTTTTGCAAAATTTTCTTTTCCTCCATGCAAGTTTATTAATCCCAAAATATCATGAGGCACATAAAAACTATATTGCCAAGAATTGGCTTCGGTGTAGTTAAAATTCACCTGTCGGGGATCAAAATCGTTATAAAATGCAGAGTTAAATTTCGGCTGCATATAACCATTTTCAGGATTAAAAATATTTTTATAATTCTGCGAACGATAAATAAACCTCCTGAAAATATCATTTTTAGTTAGAGCTTTTGCAAACTTTGCAATACACCAATCATCAAAAGCATATTCAAGAGTTTTTGAAACAGATTCATGCTCAAATTCCATTGGTATAAAACCGTATTTTTCAAACTCGGGTTTACCCAAATTTTCTTTTGTTGCAGCAGAAATCATAGCCTTTAGAGCTAGAAAGGTATCGAAGTTATTAATCCCTTTAAAATATGCATCCACAATCACAGGCACAGAATGATATCCGATCATACAGCCGGTTTCATTTGCAGACAACTCCCAAACAGGCAAACTTCCTCCATACTTAAAATGATTTAGAAAAGTTTTTATAAAATCAAGTGTTCTTTTTTGTTGAACAATAGTAAATAAAGGGTGTATTGCCCTGTATGTATCCCATAAAGAAAAAACAGTGTATGTGTCGTGTCCGGGATTTTCATATACATTTAAGTCGAGTGCACGAAATCTTCCATCTACATCGGAATAAATATTGGGCACAATAAAACAATGATATAAAGCAGTGTAAAATTTAGTAATATCTTCAGAATTTTCGCCCTCCACAAGTATTTTGCTAAGTTCTTTATTCCATTGATTTTCTGCGTTTTGTTTTGATTTATCAAAACTAATACTTTTAGCCTCAGCCTCTAAATTTTTTAAGGCCCCCTCCTCACCTGTTGCAGATAAAGCAACTTTAATAACAACAGGATTATCATTATCTTGAAAAGTTTTAACAACGATTTTAGTTTTCTTACCGGAAATTATGCCTGAATTATCAGAAGATTTTTCTCCATCGTAATCAACGACAGAAACAGGCTCGGAAAACCAAATAGCAAAATATAAAATTTGATCTTGTGCCCACGCAGATGATCTTCTCAATCCTACAAAGCAGGTATCATTAATTTGTTTTATCCGGGCATCAATCACTTCATCACGATGTTCTAAATCAATACAAAAATACTTTTGGGATTTATTCGGAAAGGAATAGCGGTGAAACCCAGTTCTTAAAGTTGAAGTTAACTCTGCAAGTACCTGATAATCATCAAGAAAAACAGAATAATAGCCAGCATGAGCTCTTATATTTTCTTTCCGGTATTTGGAAGTATATCTGTTTTCTTTTATATCATACTGATAATTTGTTAGTGGCATTACTAAAATATCCCCGTAATCTGAACAACCTGTACCGCTTAAATGGGTATGACTAAATCCATAAATAATTGAATCTGAATAATGAAAAGCTGAACATCCGTCCCAGCCGTCAAGTCTGGTACCAGGACTTAACTGCATCATACCAAAAGGCATTGTCGCTCCGGGAAAAGTATGTCCGTGAAAATCAGTTCCTATTAAAGGATTTACATTTTGATACAATTGTTTTATTTCAAAATCATATTTGCGGAAAAATAAACTCCATATCAAAATAGTTGTAAATACAATAGTTAGAAGTAATGGGAAAAATTTCTGTTTCATCAGTTATTACTTTTATAGATTTTATATTTATGCAATAATAATTTTTTAAATTTAAATAATGATTTTTTAGTTCAGTTTAATGAATGAAAATTTTTAGTTTGAGAAAAATATTAACAATAGCAGAATTAATATTTATTATAAAGAGTGGAAAGAAAATAAAATCCGGTGCAGTTATTTGCTAAAACGGCAATGATTGATTACTAATGAACCTTTATGTCACAAAAAACAGCAACTATTTTGAGTTACTAATTTTTAAATATTTTATGTAAATTTGCACAAATTTTTTATTCACAAATTATGTTAGAAAAAATTAAAAGTATAAAAGCTGAAGTTGAAGTGTTTCAACCAAAGACGATTGAAGATATTGAGAATTTCAGAATAAAATATCTATCAAAAAAAGGTTCAATCAGCGCGTTGTTTGATGATTTTAAAACTGTTCCAGCAGAATTAAAAAAAGAGATTGGAAAAGAACTAAATATATTAAAACAGGCTGCTCTGGAAAAAATAAACACTCTAAAGGCAGCCCTTGAAATAGATGAAAAATCTGAAATAAAAATAGATCTTACCCGTCCGGGAGATCCACAAAATTTAGGCTCTCGCCATCCCATATCAATTGTAAGATCAGAAATCATAAGTATATTTACCCGTCTGGGATTTATAGTTACTGATGGACCTGAGATTGAAGATGATGCACATAATTTCGGAATGTTGAATTTTCCAGAAGATCATCCGGCCCGAGATATGCAAGATACCTTTTTTATTTCACCCGGATTAAACATTTTATTACGCACTCATACATCATCGGTTCAAGCACACGAAATGTCGGAGATAAAACCTCCAATTAGGTCACTAAGTCCCGGAAGAGTTTATCGCAACGAAGCTATCTCGGCAAGAGCAAACTGTTTTTTTCATCAGATTGAGGGGTTGTATGTTGACGAAAACGTTTCTTTTGCGGATCTTAAACAAACTCTAGATTATTTTGCCAAAGAAATGTTCGGGGAAAGTGCGCAAATAAGGATGCGTCCCTCCTATTTTCCATTTACAGAGCCGTCGGCGGAAGTAGATGTAAGTTGTACACTATGTGGTGGAAGAGGTTGCAATGTTTGTAAAAATACCGGTTGGCTCGAAATAATGGGCTGCGGAATGGTAGATCCCAACGTATTCAAATTCTGTGGCATTGATCCCGAAAAATATACCGGTTTTGCTTTCGGCATGGGTATAGAAAGAATTGCTATGCGAAAATACGGAATAAGAGATTTAAGATTATTCTTTGAAAATGATATAAGATTCCTAAATCAATTTTCATCTGACTTTTAATAATGTTGTTAAATTCTAAAATAATTGGCTTTGGCGACAAAACCGTTGTTGTCTTACATGGTCTTTATGGAAGTTCGGACTCCTGGTTGCCGGTGGCAAAATATTTTCCCTCAGATTATAAATTTCATTTGCTCGACTTGAGAAATCACGGCAATTCATTTCATAGTCCTGAATTCAATTATGAGGTAATGATAAATGATCTTTTAGAATATCTGGAATTTCATAAAATATCATCCGCTTATTTTATCGGGCATTCAATGGGTGGAAAATTGGCAATGTTTTTTGCCGAAAAATTCCCATACAAAATCCTGAAAATTGTAATAGCAGATATTTCTCCGCGTAGCAACAATTCTTTACTCGAAACAGATCCTAAAACTCTGTTTCACTTGAATCTTATCGCAAAAATGAGTAGTCTAAAAATCGAGAATTTTAAAACTTATAAAGAAATCGAAGAATTTTTTGCCGACCTCGATAAAAAAAATATCAGCGTAATACTAAAAAATATTAAAAAATCAGACAATAGATTTCAATGGAAAATTAATATTGAGGCAGTAAAAAACAATCTTCCACAAATACTTAAAGGTTTGGATATTGATAACTTTATTGAAAATAAAATAGAAGTTCCTGTTCTTTTTTTAAAAGGAGAACATTCGGATTACATAAGTTCAACAGATTTAAAAATGATTAAATTTATTTTCAGCAATTCTGATATTAAAATAGTTGAAAATGCCGGGCATTGGCTACATGTTGAAAAACCCCGGGAAGTAAGCCTATATATAAGAGAGTTTTTTGAAAAACCATAAATAAAATGAAATACAGGATAGAACATGATACCTTAGGCGAAGTAAGAGTTCCTGCCGATAAATACTGGGGAGCTCAAACTCAAAGATCGTTGGAAAATTTTGGGTACGATCAAAAAATGCCTGTTGAAATAATAAAAGCTTTTGCCGTATTAAAAAAAGCATGTGCAATAGCAAATCATCATTTCGGATTGTTGAACGAAGAGAAAAAATATTTAATTATAGCTGTATGTGATGAAATTTACGAAGGAAAATTATTTTCTCATTTTCCGCTCTCTGTTTGGCAAACAGGCTCTGGGACTCATACAAATATGAATATTAACGAAGTTATCAGCAACCGAGCCAAAGAGTTAAAAGGTTACAGACTCGAAGAAAAAATCGAAATATTACATCCAAATGACGATGTAAATAAAAGTCAATCCTCAAATGATACATTCCCTACAGCAATGAGCATTTCGGGAACATTAAAAGTTTATGAATTGCTAAAGAGTCTCGATAATTTGATTGATATTATTACGAAAAAATCCGTTGAATACAATAACATAATAAAAGTTGGGCGAACACATTTTATGGATGCTACGCCATTAAGTTTTGGACAAGAGTTTTCGGGATATTGCGAACAACTGAAATTTGCCAAAAAAAATATTGAACACTCCTTAAACCATCTAAAAGAGTTAGCAATCGGTGGCACTGCAGTGGGAACCGGAATAAATGCTCCCAAAGGATTTGACGGAGCCGTTTGCAAAGAAATAAACAAAATCACGGGAATTGATTTCAAACCTGCAAAAAACAAATTTGAGGCCTTAGCTTCCAATGATTCTTTTGTTGAAACCCATGGAGCCATTAAACAATTAGCCGTAAGTTTAAATAAAATTGCCAACGATGTAAGGTTTATGGCAAGTGGTCCGAGATGCGGGTTAGGAGAAATCACCATTCCCGCAAATGAACCGGGATCATCAATTATGCCCGGAAAAGTTAATCCGACACAAAGCGAAGCTATGAGTATGATTTGTATTCAAGTATTGGCAAATGATGCAGCAATTTCAACGGCAGGCATGAACGGCCATTTTGAATTGAATGTCTATAAACCGTTAATCATAAAAAACTTTATTGAATCTTGCGGTTTGCTCACAATAGCATGCAGAAACTTTGGAGAAAAATGTTTTTCGGGAATTAAAATCAATGAACAAAAAGTTAGTCATAACCTTGAAAATTCCCTGATGAACATTACAGTTTTAGCTCCTGTAATAGGTTATGAAAAATGTGCAGAAATTGTAAAAATTGCATATAACGAAGACCTAAGCCTAAAAGAAGCAAGCATTAAATCAGGATATATTTCAGCTGAGGAATTTGAAAAATATTTTAATCTAAACGATATGATTTAATTTTTTTTATAAACAATATATATCTTTGAGCTGGTTTTTGTATGAACTTTTAACTTATGTGCGGAATAACCGGATTTTTTAGCAAGAATAACACAAATTTTGTCAGCAAGGAAGAACTTGACATGATGACAAAAGCTTTGGAACATCGCGGACCGGATGCGGGCGGACAATATTTTGCGGAACTTATTGGATTGGGACATAAACGCCTCAGTATATTGGATCTATCTCCGGATGCAAATCAACCTATGGAGTCGCATTCAATGAGATATGTTTGCGTTTATAACGGAGAAGTTTACAACTATAGAGAAATTGCAAAAGAACTTGATGTTGATTGGAAAACAAGTTGTGATACAGAAGTAATTCTGGAAGCATTTTCGGAATGGGGAATTACTTTTATCAATAAACTAAACGGCATGTTTGCCATTGCTATATATGACAAACAGGAAAATCTATTGTATTTGTTCAGAGACAGAGTTGGGATAAAACCAATTTATTATTATTGGGATGGTGAAAATTTTGCCTTTTCATCCGAACTTAAATCTTTATTACACGTAAATTACATCCGTAATCACCGACAATTAAATTATTCCGCAATCTACGAATTTTTACACCTTGGTTATATTCCTGAACCAAATACCATATATACCAATATTAAAAAGTTTCCGAACGGACAAATAGGAATTGTTTCGGAAAACGGTTTCAGGATGGAAAGCTACTGGGATATTGAAGGTGCTATACGTAGAAATATTATTACAGATCTTAAAGAAGCAAAATTCAAACTAAATGAATTGGTACATTCCTCCGTTAGAATGCGACTGGTAAGTGATGTTCCTTTCGGTACTTTTCTCAGTGGAGGTATTGACTCAAGTCTTGTTACGGCAGTGGCATCTCAGGAATATTCCGGTAAATTGAAAACTTTCTCTATAGGATTTGAAGATTCTCGTTACGATGAATCAAGGTTTGCTCGAAATGTTGCAAATTATTTAGGCACAGAGCATTACGAATACATAGTTACAGAAAAAGATGCCAAAGAAATTATATTAGATATCCTGGATTTTTACGACGAACCTTTTGCCGATAGTTCTGCCATTCCAACCATGCTGCTGTCTAAAATGACAAAACAACATGTGTCAATGGTTTTATCCGGTGATGGTGGCGATGAACTTTTTCATGGATACGGTGCATATCGTTGGGCAAAAAGATTAAATACTCTGCCTGTGAAATTATTCCGACGATTGATTGGAACTTTAATGTATGCTATCCCTTCAAATCGTTCTAAGAGAGCATCATATTTGTTCAAATATAAAAATTTCAACACAATTAAGAGTCATATTTTTTCACAAGAACAATATTTTTTTGCAGAATCAGAACTTGAGAAAATTTTAAACCCTGACCTTATCTTCGACAATAGCCTCGACCAAGATTATACCAACTTTGTAAGAAAACTTACTCCTGAAGAATCTCAAGCAGTTTTTGATTTGTACTATTATTTAAAAGACGATCTGTTAGTAAAAATTGACAGAGCTTCAATGAGATATGCCCTCGAAACAAGAGTGCCGCTTTTGGATTACAGAATTATAGAGTTTGCCTTGAACATTGATCCTAAATTAAAAATACAGAAAAATGTTCAAAAATTTATCTTAAAAGAAATCCTTTTTGACCATATTCCAAGAGAATATTTTGACAGACCTAAATGGGGATTTGCAATCCCTCTTAAAAAATGGCTTGCATCTGATCTTTTTTTCTTAATTAATGAATACCTAAACGAAAAAGTTATAAACGAATTTAATATTGTTGACTTTGAACAGGTAAGTAAATTAGTAAAAAGATTTCGTTCCGGCCAGGATTTTCTCTATAATAGAATCTGGTTACTAATTGTGTTGCATAAGTTTCTCACTAAAAATAAAGAATTGAATAGGGGAGTTGGTTAGTTGATCAGTTAGTTAGTAAGTTAGTTGGTTAGTTAGTTAGTTAGTTGGTTAGTTGGTTGGTTGGTTAGTTAGATAGTTAGTTAGTTGGTTGGTTAGTTGGGGGTTAGGGTGATTTGAATTTATTGGAGAGATTTTCCATGTCACTTAGACCATTGAAAGTATTCAAAAAATGTAACATTTGAATTTTTAGACAGTAATGCAGGAGAAATTTATTTTTTATAAAATCTTTCTTAAGGCGAAACACTCTGATAATCTTCAATGATGTAAAAGAAAAATATGAATCTTTTGTTTTCAAACAAGATTATTATTATTCTATTTCATTTATGTGTATAAAACATAATTAATTATTTTTGAACAAATTTTGACAAAATCAATTTTATGAATAAAACAAAAAACTCTCATCATAAAAGAATTATTAATTCTCAAAATGTAAAAGCACCGATAATCCAAAAAAATTTGGTAAAAAAAACAAATTTATATGCTTCTTTGATAATTTTATTTGCAGCCTTCGTTTTATACTCCAATACTCTATCGCACGATTACGCTCTGGACGATGCGATAGTTATTACTCAAAATGAATTTACACAAAAAGGTATTGCCGGTATTCCCGAAATTTTCAATTATGATACTTTCACCGGCTTTTGGCTAAAAAATTATCCGGGTAAAACTGCCGAGCAAATACAGGAAGAAAAAAAATTAGTTGCCGGCGGACGTTACAGACCACTTTCCCTCGTAACTTTTGCAATCGAATTGGAATTTTTCGGCAAAAACATAAAAGATGAAAATAATAAATTGCTTTATAAAGGAAATCCTTTTGTAAGTCATTTAGGCAATATCATTTTTTATGCACTTACTTCTATCCTTCTCTATCTGATTCTTGCAAGAATTTTTCCGACAAAGGAAAACGAAAAATGGTATCTTTCATTTCCATTTATTGTATCCTTAATATTTCTGGCACATCCCATCCACACCGAAGCAGTTGCAAACATCAAGGGAAGAGACGAAATACTTACACTGTTCGGGTCTCTTGGTGCCATGTGGTTTACACTTGATTATCTCGACAAGAAAAAAAATATTTATTTGATTATATCGGGAATTTGTATTTTTCTCGGACTGCTATCAAAAGAAATTGCTATTGCATTTCTGGGAATTATTCCGATAACTACTTACTATTTTACTAAACATAAATTATCCGATATTTTCAAAAGTACTATTCCACTATTTGCAGGAGCTGCAATTTTCTTATTAATTAGAGGAAATGTATTGGGCTTCAGTTTACATAAGGAAGATATTGCTAAAGAAATAATGAATAATCCATTCCTGTATGCGAGTTTTTCGGAAAAATTAGCTACAATCTTCTATACACTTTGGTTATATATAAGATTACTATTTTTCCCACATCCGCTCACCTATGATTACTATCCTCATCAAATTAAAATAATTGATTTTTCCAATTCCGGAGCATTTTTACCACTGATATTATATCTTTTCCTGGGACTTTATGCAATATATGGTATAAGGAAGAAAAAAGATATACCCTCTTATTCGATATGGTTTTATTTGTTACCGCTGTCGGTGGTTTCAAATATTTTCTTTCCCGTGGGCACTTTTATGAACGAAAGATTTGTTTTTATCTCGTCAATTGGTTTTTGTCTGTTTTTAGGATGGTTAATATATTACGGATTAAAGAAATTAATAAAGAATCAGATGATTTATGAGTATTCTGTTAAAACTGTTATGATAGTTATCCTTTCATTATATTCGATAAAAACCATAAGTAGAAACAAAGCCTGGGAAAACGACCTTACACTCTTTACAACTGATGTTAAAACAAGCTATAATTCGGCAAAGTCAACTTGTTCGGCAGGGGGTAAAATTCTTGAAGAAGCACAAAAACCTTATAATAAAGAAAATAAACAAATCCACGACAGTTTGTGTTTACTTTCCATAAAATACCTCGAAAGGTCGCTGGAAATTTATCCAGAATATGTTGACGCACTCAATCTTTTAGGAAATGCACATTACGAATATAATTTTAATGTTGCTAAAAGCCTTAACTATTACACCAAGGTTTTAGAATTGCGTCCTTACCACAATGTAACTTATGGAAATACAAAGATTATTCTAAACAATATCATTGGATTGCTAAATGCTCGAATGACCACTAACTCTCCAGAAGAAATAATTGCAGCCATCAAAAAATTAATCGATGTGAAATCCGACATAGGCGAAGCTTATCATGTTGCAGGAACAATTTACGGAAAGTATTTGAATAAATTGGATTCAGCATATTATTATTTAGCAAAAGCTAATGAAATAAATTATCCCAAAAATGCTGATTTTTACAGAGATTTTGGAGTTGCTGCTGGAATGAATGCAAAGTACCAGGAAGCCCTGGCTGCATTTCTTAAAGCTGTAGAATTAGATCCCAATGACGCACAAACTTACTATAACATCGGTGTTACCTATCAACAACTCGGAGATATTCCAAAAGCAAATGCATATATTTCGCAATATCTCGAACTAACAAAAAAATAGTTAAAAGATGATTAACAATAAAAAAATTATAGTTGTTTTACCGGCTTATAATGCTGAGCTCACATTAGAAAGAACATATAACGAAATTCCCTTCGATATTGTGGATGATATAATCCTTGTTGATGACAACAGTAAAGATAGAACCGTTGAAGTTGCCAAAAATTTAGGAATAAATAATATTATTGTTCATGATAAAAACAAAGGTTATGGCGGTAATCAAAAAAGTTGCTACACAAAAGCCTTGGAATTAGGTGCAGACATTGTGGTTATGTTGCATCCCGACTATCAATATACGCCTAAACTTATTCATTCGATGTGTTATGTAATTGCGAACGAAGTTTATCCCGTAGTTTTAGGTTCTAGAATTCTGGGTCGTGGGGCATTAAAGGGCGGAATGCCTTTATATAAATATATTTTCAACAGGCTCTTAACATTATTTCAAAATATTTTGATGAACCAGAAACTATCTGAATATCATACCGGTTATAGAGCTTTTTCAGCAGAAGTACTGCGAAGAATAAATTTTATGGCAAATTCCGATGATTTTGTTTTCGATAATCAAATGCTTGCACAAATATTTTATGCAGGATATCAAATTGCGGAAATAACCTGTCCCACTAAATATTTCGAAGGAGCCTCATCAATAAATTTTCGCAGAAGCACCAAGTACGGGTTAGGAGTTATAAAAACTTCCATTATTTATTTTTTGAACAAGTTGGGAATAATAAAATCAAACATTTTCAAAACTGTTTCTAACTTCTAAAAATTGCAATTTTGAAAATATTTTCAAAAAAAATTTTTATATATCAAAAAAGGAGTATCTTTGTGGCATAATACTTTTAAAATTAATTTTTATTATGAACACAGGAACAGTTAAATTTTTTAATGAAACCAAAGGTTTCGGTTTCATTAAAGACAATGAAAATGGTCAGGAATACTTTGTACATGTATCCGGCTTAGTTGACAAAATTACCGAAGACGATGAAGTTTCATATGACCTTCAGGAAGGACGTAAAGGATTAAATGCAGTAAATGTTAAGAAAATTTAATATATATTGCCTATAAAATCCAAACGGGGCTTTTATGCCCCGTTTTTTTTTAATTATCTCTTTTTTCAAATTTTTCGTTTTGACTAATTTTGATTCTTCGAATTATTAGATAAACAATCAAAGCTAAAACCGCAATAAAAACTAAAGATTGAAAGGCTAAAACAAATATTTCAAAAAGTTTGAGGAGCATTCAAATATTTTTAAGTTTTACTGCTGTACCATAAGCCATAACTTCAGATGCTCCTTGCATAATCATGGAAGTAGCAATTCTAACACCTACAACGGCGTCAGCTCCAAGTTTTTGAGCATCTTCAATCATTCGTTGCAGGGCTTGTTCGCGTGCAAAGGCCTGTAGTTTAGTATATTCTTCGATTTCACCGCCAACCAGACCTTTTAATCCAGCCATAATATCTCGACCAACATTTCTGGCTCTTACTGTACTTCCACGAGCAATTCCTAAAATTTGTTCGATTTCGCGATTAGGTATAAATGATGTTGTGGTAATAATCATAATTTCAAATTTTTAATTTCATACCAAAAATAAAAATTTAAATTATTATATTGAAAACATTAATCATTTAATTTTATTTGAATTTAATTGCATTATGTTAATTTTGCCGAAATTTTAACATAAAATACATTATGAATGTGGCATAAAATTGCAAGAATAATACTAAGAAATAGAATAGCTTTATTGTCAACTCTTTTTGTTATCACGGTATTTATGAGTTGGCAGGCAACAAAAATCGAAATGGATTATCATTTTGCAAACATGTTGTCGAATAAAGATACAGTTTATCTTGATAATCTAAGGTTTAAAAAGATTTTTGGTGAAGAAGCCAATGGTATTATAATTTCTTTTGATGCAGAACATCTTTTCATTTTAGAAAATTTTCAGAAATTTCAGAAACTATGTGATAATCTTCGCAAAATAAAATATGTTACGGGAGTATTCACAGTAACCGAAGCGGTAAATATTCATCAAACAACCATCGAAACTGCGGACGGTTTTAATAAAAGAGTTTTTCAGACTTATAAATTATTTTCGGAAGAAGTAAAAACTCAAGAACAACTCGACAGCATAAAATCTGTTTTTTTTAGTTTACCTTTTTATAGAGAATTACTTTACGATAAGGACACCTCGATTTTTTTAATGAGCGTTACTATAGATAAGAAAATCATTGACTCTAAGTTAAGGATTCCTGTTGTATTTGAAGTTGAAAAACAAATTCTTTCCTATTCCGATGATTGCAAAATTCCGGTTCATATTTCGGGTTTGCCTTATATAAGAACAAAAAACATGAATATGATAAAAAAAGAAATTGTCATATTCATTATTCTTGCAGCATTTATTTGTATTTTTTTCTTGTATCTATTTTTCCGTTCTTTTAAGGTAATTGGGGTTACTTTGATATTAGTTGGATTTAGTGTTCTCTGGGCAGTTGGATTAATGGGAATTTTAGGTTATAAGATAACCATTTTAACAGGTATGATTCCTCCATTATTGATAATAATAGGAGTTCCCAATACAGTATTTCTACTTACCAAATATCACAGAGAAACTATATCTCACGGAAATAAAATATTAGCGTTGCAAAGAGTGATTTCAAAAATCGGGAATGCTGTTTTTTTAAGTAATGTTACAACTGCTGCAGGGTTTGCAACCTTTATCACTACAAAATCTGATATTTTAGTTGAATTCGGGATAATTTCATCATTGGGAATTTTATTCGTTTTTATTAATGCAATTATAATAGTTCCTGCAATTTTCAGTTTTTTAAAACCCCCATCAGAAAAATATACAAAACATTTGAAGTATAAACTTATAAATACAATTGTTGACATTGTTACTAATATTGTTACAAAACACAGAATCAAAGTTTATATAACAGTATTTGTTATTTTAATTTTGGCATTGATTGGCATTTCACAAATCAAGCAAACCGGATATTTGTTAGATGATATTCCGGAAAGCAATCCGATTTATGTTGATTTAAAATACCTCGAAAAAGCATTCAATGGCATAAGTCCTCTGGAAATAGCCATTGAATCAAAGGATAGTTTAAAAGGCTTGCAGTTAATTGAGCAAATAAGAAGTATTGACAGTTTACAGCAAAAATTAAGAACTTATCCCGAGCTTTCGCGTTCGATGTCAATAGCAGATGCAGTAAAATTTCTTTATCAAGCATATAGCAAAGGTAATACGAATAATTACAGGCTTCCTGATGACCCCAAAACCTGGGAAACAATTTTCAATCGTTTACCTAACGGATTAAACCAAAATCTTGCAAAATCTTTTGTAGATTCTACAAACACTATTACCCGAATAAGTTTAAACATAGCTGATATTGGAACCAAAAGAATGTCAGTTCTTTTACCAAAAATCAAAGAAGACTTGTATCATTATTTTCCGCCCGATAAATATAACATTATACTTACAGGTTCTACTGTAATGTATTTTACAGGAACTACTTATTTGATTAAAAATCTTTTTATCAGTCTGAGTTTGGCAATAATTTTTATTAGCATTTTAATGTATTTTATTCAAAGATCAATTAAAATGGTTGGAATTGCCTTAATTCCGAATATTATTCCAATGCTTGTAACTGCAGGATTAATGGGATATTTCGGAATACCAATAAAACCATCAACAATATTGGTTTTCAGCATTGCTTTAGGTATTTCGGTTGACGGCTCAATACATCTGCTTACAAAATATAGACAAGAGCTTGCCGTCAACGGATGGAACATGGGCAATGCGGTAAGAAAAGCCCTTAAAGAAACCGGAACAAGCATGATGTACACAATTTTTATTTTGTTTTTTGGATTTTTAATTTTTGCAGCTTCTGGTTTTGGAGGAACTAAAGCACTTGGAATTTTAATATCAACAACTTTATTTGTATCAATGCTTTGCAATTTAATCCTGCTGCCATCGCTTTTGTTGTCACTTGAGAGCTTTTTATCAAGAAAAAATTTTCCCGAACCATATATTGAAATAGAGGATGATGAAGATTCTGAAAACCCTGAAAATGAAAAAAGAGAAAAATGAAAGCACAAACATCAAGACATTCATTTAAAAGAAGAATTCTGGTTACCGGTGGAGCCGGATTTATTGCCAGCTCAGTTGCCGAAAAATTAGCATCGGATCCTCAAAATCTGGTTGTAATAGTTGACAATTTATCAACAGGATGCTTAAAAAAACTCCCGAAACTCTCCGAAAACCTTAGATTCATTAAAGCCGATGTTAACGAATACAAAGAAATTATGGAAATAATGATTTCCTACCAATTTCATTATGTATTTCATTACTCAGCAATGGTTGGAGTTTTGAGAACTCAAAACAATCCTGTTGGAGTTTTAAGGGATATAAAAGGAATTGAAAATATTTGCCGTATAAGTAAAAATATTGGTGTAAGACGAGTATTTTTTTCTTCATCGTCTGAAGTATATGGCGAACCTGTGGAATTTCCACAAAATGCTCACACCACTCCATTAAACTCAAGATTACCTTATGCAATTGTAAAAAATCTTGGCGAAGCTTACTTAAGGTCATACCATAAAGAATACGGTACAAACTTTACCATTTATAGATTCTTTAATACTTATGGACCAAAGCAAAGCCGTGATTTTGTTATTAGCAAATTTTTATTGGCTGCACTTAAAAACGAAGATATTACAATCTACGGAGACGGCAGCCAAACAAGAACATTTTGCTATATTGACGACAATGTTGAAGCCTGTGTAAAAATTGCTTATCAGGATTTGTTTATCAATGATGTTGTAAATATTGGAAATTCAATAGAAACACCTATCATTGAATTAGCAGAAACAATAATAAAAATAACAAGTTCAAAATCTAAAATTGTCCATCTTCCGCCACTTCCAGAAGGAGACATGACCAGACGTTGCCCTGATAATTCGGAAATGTTAAAAGTTTTACAAAGACCTCTTGTTAGTTTAGAAGAAGGAATCAAAAAAATGCTTGAAAACGGATTTACCTATTATAATCAAATTTAATTATAATGCTTAACGCAGAAGACTTTCTAAAAATAATAAACGAAGGAATTAAACATCTCGATTTTGGCAATGAGCCTAAAAATCTTTACGACCCCATTAATTATTCTTTGAGTGTTGGCGGAAAAAGAATCAGACCGGTGCTATGCTTATTGGCTTGTCAGGCTTGCGGAGGTGATTACAAAAATGCTCTAAATGCAGCTTATGCCATTGAAATATTTCACAATTTCACATTACTGCACGACGATATGATGGATAATGCCACTCTGAGACGCGGTAAAGCAGTGGTGCATGTAAAATGGAATTCAAACATTGCTTTATTATCAGGCGATGCAATGAGCGTTATCGCATATAAATACATTTCGAAAACAAAAAACCTAGTCCCTGTACTCGATGTTTTTTCAGATACAGCCTTAAAAATTTGCGAAGGTCAGCAGTACGATATGGATTTTGAAACTCGTACCGATGTGAGTGAAGAGGAATATATAAAAATGATTAATTTAAAAACTGCCGTACTAATAGCCGCAAGTCTGAAAATTGGAGCATTGGTTGCAGATGCAGATTTTGAAACTGCAAATAATCTGTATGAGTGCGGTAGAAATATAGGCTTAGCTTTTCAGTTGCAAGACGATTATCTCGATAGTTTTGGAAATGCAAAAATTTTCGGAAAAAAAATCGGAGGAGATATAGTTTCTAATAAAAAAACATATCTGCTAATTAAAGCATTGCAGATTTCAAATAAATTTACAAAAGAAAAATTAATTAAGTTATTAAATCAAAAAGATTTCGATCCCGAAGAAAAGATAAAAGCTGTTCTAAAAATTTATGAGGAACTGAAAATAAAAAAATTTTCGGAAGAACTAATGAACTTTTATATCGCTCAAGCAGATAGATATTTCGACAAATTAAATATTAATTCTAACGAAGCTGAAATTTTAAGAGAATATTTAAACTCGCTAAAACTAAGAAAATATTAGTTTTTTTTTGAAATTGTTTTATTTCATTTTGTTTTTATAATAAAGTTTATAATTTTGTTTGCCTAACGAAATAATTTTCTTTGAAATGAGTCAATTAATTGGTGAAGTTATTCAAGTTATTGGTCCTGTTGTGGACGTTTGTTTCGAAGGTTCGGATGAATTACCGAATATTTACGATGCATTAGAAATAAAAAAAGATGACGGGACAATACTGGTTGTTGAATGTCAACAACATATTGGAGAGCATTCTGTACGAACAATAGCCATGGACTCTACCGACGGTCTTTATCGCGGGATGAAAGTTGTGGCTACCGGAGATTGTATACGTATGCCTGTAGGCGAACAGGTTAAAGGCAGATTGATGAACGTTGTTGGAAGAGAAATTGACGGTCTTCCCAAACTTGACAATACAGGAGGACTACCCATTCACCGTCATCCGCCAAAATTTGAAGATTTAAGCACCGAGGTTGAGGTTCTTTATACCGGTATAAAAGTTATTGACCTGATAGAACCATATTCCAAAGGTGGAAAAATCGGATTATTCGGAGGTGCTGGCGTAGGAAAAACCGTACTTATACAAGAATTGATCAACAACATTGCAATAGGTTATGACGGTCTTTCAGTATTTGCAGGAGTTGGAGAACGTACCCGTGAAGGAAACGATTTGCTTCGTGAAATGATCGAAGCCAATATCGTTAAATATGGAAAAGAATTTAAAGAAACCATGGAAAAAGGCAGTTGGGATCTTTCAAAAGTTGATGTAAAAGAATTGGAAGACTCCAAACTTGCAATGGTATTCGGGCAAATGAATGAACCTCCAGGAGCACGTGCTCGTGTAGCTCTTTCGGGATTGACAATTGCCGAAAGTTTCCGTGATGGTGACGGTAAATCCGGAGGAAGAGATATATTATTCTTTGTTGATAATGTATTCCGTTTTACTCAAGCAGGTTCTGAAGTTTCGGCTTTGTTGGGTCGTATGCCTTCAGCAGTGGGTTATCAACCAACTTTGGCAACAGAAATGGGAGAAATGCAAGAAAGAATCACATCCACAAAGCATGGATCAATTACATCAGTTCAGGCGGTATATGTACCTGCTGACGACCTAACCGACCCGGCTCCCGCAACAACATTCTCTCACCTTGATGCAACCACTGTGTTGAGCCGTAAAATTGCAAGCTTGGGTATTTATCCTGCTGTTGATCCTCTAGATTCTTCATCAAGAATATTAACGCCTGCTATAGTTGGTAAAAAACACTACGAAACAGCTCAAAGAGTTATTAATATTCTACAAAGATACACCGAACTTCAAGATATCATTGCAATTCTGGGTATGGACGAACTTTCAGAAGAAGACAAACTCGTTGTGCACCGTGCCCGTAGAGTTCAAAGATTCTTGTCTCAGCCTTTCCACGTAGCTGAAGCATTTACCGGATTAAAAGGAGTATTCGTAAAGATAGAAGATACAATCAAAGGATTTAATATGATCCTCGACGGAGAAGTTGATAAATATCCCGAAGCTGCATTTAATCTTGTAGGCACAATAGAAGAAGCTATTGAAAAAGGCGAAAAAATATTGGCTCAATCAAAATAATTATGATGACTGTTGATATAATAACTCCGGAGAAAACTTTGTTTTCAGGAGAAACTACAATGGTAAGAGTGCCGGGGAAACTCGGCTCTTTCCAGATATTAAAATCTCACGCTCCTATAGTTTCGACTCTAGAAAAAGGTATAGTATATGTGAGAATACCTTCGGGAGAAACATTACAATTTGAAATAAATTCTGGATTAGTTGAATGTAAAAAAAATAAAATTATTATTCTCGTTGAATAATATTTCAAACCTTTTCTATACATTTTTGTCTAATTTTTTGATTCTAAATTTTTCCCTATGAAATATTTAAGTTTGTTAGTTTTTTTATTTATTGTGCTATTATCATTTAGTCAAAACACACATCAGCCTCGTCTTCAAAATATGCCTGCTGATGGTATTGTAACTGGTTATGTTATTGATAAGCAAACAAATAAACCCATTGAGTATGCCAATATTGTAATTTACAGCAAAAGAGACTCTTCTATTGTTACAGGTGGAATTACTGATAGAACAGGATTTTTTAGAATACAGGAAGTGAGATACGGAAGATTCTTCGTTGACGTAATGTTTATCGGATACGGAAAAACGACTATAGAAGATCTTATTATTAAACCAGATAAAAAGGAAATTGACCTTGGCAAAATTTACCTTAGTGTAAATGCTGAAGTTTTATCCGAGGTTGTGGTTTCGGAGAATTTAAATAATGTTGAATATAAACTCGACAGAAAGGTTGTCAATGTAAATCAAGACATATTATCAGCGGGAGCAACTGCTGTTGAAGTTTTGGAAAACGTGCCTTCAGTAACAGTCGATATTGACGGAAACGTATCTTTAAGGGGTTCGGAAAACTTTCTTGTTTTAGTTGACGGAAGACCATATCCTATACAAGGAAGCGAAGCTTTGCAACAAATTCCTGCAAATTCCATAGAAAGTATAGAAATTATAACAAATCCATCAGCAAAATACGACCCCGACGGTGTTGCAGGAATAATTAATGTTGTTCTTAAAAAAGAACGTCGCAAGGGATATAACGGTCAGTTATCTGCAAACTATGGTACTTTCAATTCTTTTGGAACAGATTTTATTTTCAATTTCAGAAGAGACAAATTTAACTTTTTTGTTGGTGGTTCTTATAATAACAGAATACATCGTGGAGAAGGTCAAACTTTACGCAGGACATATTTAAACCAAGATACCACTTTCTTCCTGAATAACTATTCAGATAATAACAGAAATTTTAAATCAGGAAATTTCAGACTAGGACTTGATTATTACTTTAATCAACAAAATATATTTACATTAACAGGTAGAGGAGGTCTTAGTGGTTACGGTATGGGAAGTAATGCCAGAGTAGGAAGTTTTTACAGAAGTTCAAATGATATCTGGGATGAATATTTTTATAAAACCGAAAATTTGAATAATTCAAGTTCTTATTATTATTCCGGAGAGCTGAATTATACCAAAAAATTTAAAAAAGCGGGGCACGAATTGCAAATTTTTAGTTCTTTGTCATCTAATGTCGAAGATGAAGAAGATTATTACAATAAAATAGAAACCAATTATATGTGGAATCCTTCTGGTGATACGTCTCAATACCGCACTATTGAAAAAGGGTTAGGTTACAACACCACAACTAAAGTGGATTATGTGCTTCCATTATTCGAAAATGGGAAACTTGAAGCCGGCTATCAGTTAAGATATAAATATTCGGACAGAGATTACAGATATCAGAATTATCTAATTAACAGCTGGATTGACGACAATACCAAATATAATCCGTATTTATTTACAATGAATATTCAATCTGGATACCTTCTTTTTTCAAACTATTTTAAAAAATTGGGATATCAACTGGGGCTTAGAACAGAATATACCGACAGAGAATTTTATCAAAAAGAAACTACTCAGAGCTGGACATATACAAAATTTGATTTTTTTCCTTCATTACATTTATCTTATCAATTTCCAAATGATTATCAGATTCTTGCAAGTTATTCACGTCGTTTAAATCGTCCAATGGAATGGTTTCTGGATCCATTTGTTGAAGTTATTGATCCCAACAACGTTCGACAAGGAAACCCATTGTTAAAACCAGAATACACAAATTCTTTTGATTTAAGTTTTCAGAAAAAATTTGCTAAAAATTTTGTTTCGCTGGAAGCTTATGCACGACAAACAAATAACAAAATAAGCTGGATAACTAAAATTTATCCTGAGGATCAAAGTATTTTCTTACTTACCTTTGACAACATTGGAAGGGATATTTCAGTTGGTACAGAACTTATGGGAAACTTAAACATTACAGACTGGTACAATTTGAATATCAGTGGAAATACATATTATTACGAAATTATCTCAGATACATATAATTCTGGATCTACATTTACGTATAATGCACGCCTTAATAATACTTTCAGGATAAAAAAATCGGGAACATCATTCCAATTGGGAGGTTTTTATTCGGGCCCATCAATTACTGCACAAGGAAGAATTACTGCAAATTATGTTGTCAATGCTGGCTTAAGACAGGATTTCCTTGACCGAAAGCTTTCTTTAAGTGTAAACGTAAGAAATGTGTTCGTAACAATGAAACGTGAAAGCATAAACGAAACACCACTATTCTATGATTTCAGTACACGAGGTCCAAAAGTACCTTTCGTGAATGTTTCAATTACATATAAAATTAATGATTTTAAACCTCGAAAAGACAGAAATTTAGATGATAATGAAAGAATGACTGATGAAGGTATTTAAAATCATTTGTTGTTCAAAAAATTTTTAAATTAAAATATTAATTGTTTTTGATAATAATTCCTAGTTCATCAAGCTGTTGCTGAGAAATAGGCGCCGGAGATTCTATCATAACATCTCTACCGGCATTATTTTTTGGAAAAGCAATAAAATCGCGAATAGAATCCGATCCACCGAACATAGCACACAACCTGTCGAAACCGAATGCAATTCCACCGTGAGGCGGAGCTCCGTATTTGAAAGCATTCATTAAAAATCCGAATTGATTTTCAGCCTCTTCGGGAGTAAAACCTAAGTTTTTAAACATCAAAGATTGTAATTCTTTATTGAAAATACGAATTGATCCCCCTCCTATTTCAACTCCATTAATAACTAAATCATAAGCTTTGGCTCTAATCTTTGATGGATCTGTTTCTAATAAGGGAATATCCTCATCTAAAGGAGATGTAAAAGGATGATGTTTTGCGAAATATCTCCGGGATTCCTCATCATATTCCAATAGAGGAAATTCAACCACCCATAAAGGTGCAAAAGTATCTTTGGGCCTCAAACCCAGTTCATTAGCTAATTTTAATCTTAATTCGCTGAGAGCATTCAAAGTTTTGTACTTATCTCCTGCCAATATTAAGATTAAATCTCCGGCTTGAGCTTTAATTTGTTGCGAAATAATTTTCCAATCTTCGGAAGTATAGAATTTATCCACAGTAGATTTAAAAGTTCCGTCAGCAGAATATTTACAATACACTAATCCTTTAGCTCCAAGATGCGGTTGTTTTACAAATTCTGTTAGTTCATCAATTTGTTTGCGTGAATATTTAGCAGCATTTTTAACAACCATGGCACCTATATATTCAGCTGAATCAAACACAACAAAGTTCTTTCCTTTAACAAAATTTGATATATTGTTTATTTCCATTCCAAAGCGTATATCCGGTTTATCATTACCGTATTTTTCCATTGCTTCGGTATAAGTTATTCGCGGAAAATTATAATCAATTTCAATGTTAAGAATCTGGTTAAAAAGATGTTTTACCATTCCTTCGAAAGTTTGCAGAATATCATCTTGTTCAACAAAAGACATTTCACAATCAATTTGGGTGAATTCGGGTTGTCGGTCGGCACGCAAATCTTCATCACGAAAACATTTTACAATTTGGAAATATTTATCCATTCCGGCAACCATCAAAAGCTGTTTAAAGGTTTGTGGAGATTGAGGCAAAGCATAAAACTCACCCGGATGCATTCTTGAGGGCACCACAAAATCTCTTGCACCTTCGGGAGTAGATTTTATTAAAACAGGAGTTTCAACTTCGATGAATCCTTGAGCATCAAGATATTTTCTTACTTCCTGAGCCATTTTGTGACGAAGTAAAAGAGCATTTTTAACCGGATTTCTTCGAATATCGAGATATCTGTACTTCATTCTTAACTCATCGCCACCGTCGGTATTGTCAATAATTGTAAAAGGTGGTATTTCCGAAGGATTAAGTATCTTAATATCTTCAACCTTGATTTCTATGTCTCCGGTTGGAATTTTATCGTTTTTGCTGTATCGTTCGATGACAACTCCTCTTACCTGAATTACAAATTCTCTACCGATCTTATCAACAGTTTCAATTACTTTTTTCTCTGCAGTTGATTCTTCGATGGCAAGTTGAGTGATTCCGTATCTATCGCGCAAATCAATCCAGATCATTCCGCCTTTATCTCTTTTTAGCTGTACCCAGCCGCACAAAGTAACCTTTTGTCCAACATTTTCGATTCTTAATTCGCCGCAAGTATGAGTTCTGTACATATTAATAATTTTAAAAAACTCTGCAAACTTAATAAAAATCTTAAGTATATTTCTAATTTTGAAATTGAAATATTAAACTTATAAAAGTCAACAATGGCAAAGGAAATTGAAAGAAAATTTTTGGTTGATGCCGAGAAATGGGAAAATGTCAAACCATTAAATTACGAAATTTACAAACAAGGCTATTTATGTATTAAGGATGATTTGATAATCAGGATTCGTCAGACTCCAAAAAAATCTTTTTTGACAATTAAATCGGCCAACAAAGGATTTTCAAGAGATGAATACGAATATGAAATTCCTGAAAACGATGCTGCTGAGTTGATAAAAAATATAGCCGGAAAAAAATTGTAAAAAAAAGATATAAAATAAATTTTTCGGGAAAACTATGGGAAGTTGACGAATTTTTAGAAGACAACGCAGGACTAATTATAGCAGAAATTGAATTAAATTCTGAAGAGGAAAAATTCGAGATTCCGAATTGGGTCTTTATAGAAGTAACAGGAGATGAAAGGTATTACAACTCATTTATTTCGAAATATCCCTACAGTAAATGGCAAAAATAATTTTTAAATAAATATTTCTTCGATTAATTTCAACAACTCGTTTTTGTTTAAAGGCTTAGAAATATAAGAATCGCAGCCGGCATCGAGGCATTTTTTTCTATCCTTATCATAACCAAAAGCTGTCTGGGCAATAATTTTAACTTCTTTATTAAACTTTCGTATTTCTTTTACAGCTTCATAACCGTTTAATTCAGGCATTCTAATATCCATTAAAATTAAATCAATGTCCGGATTTTTTTTCACAATTTCTACAGCATCTCTACCATTATTGCAAGTTTGAATCTTTCTAGAAATTGGTTTCACGATAAGTTTTAGGTAAAGTTCAGAAATACTGTCATCTTCGGCAATTAAAATATTAAGTTTTTCTTTAATTTTATTACTTATTTCTATCTTTTGATTTTTCGATATTTGAATAGATTGCACAACAGGAATAAAAGGAATAGAGAAATAAAATACCGTACCATTTTCATCAGAATTAACAGATATTTTTCCACCTAAAATCTCGGTATATGCTTTAGCAATTGCCAATCCAAGACCAGCACCTTCTTTGGCTTTAATATTTTCGGGATCGGCCTGCACAAATCTGTCAAAAATACTTGATATTTTTTCTTGGGGAATACCCTGTCCTGTATCTTTTACGTGAAATTCTACATATTTATCTTTAACTTCATACCAAAAACTAACTTCTCCTTCATCAGTATATTTAATAGCATTTTTAATGATATTAGACAAAATTCTGTTCAATAATTCACTATCAGAAATTATTCTGGCTTTTTCGTTTGTAAGACTTTTGTAATAATTTAGCTGAAGATTCTTGTTTTTAGCCTGAGGCAAGAAAAATTGAAAATTTTCATCGAGAATACGATTAATATTACATTCACCATATTTTGGTTTAATTATGCCGGCTTCTGCTTTAGAGATGTCAATAAGATCGTTTATTAAATTCAACATTCTGTAGCCACTGTTTTCTATAATATGCAAATATCTTGTTCTGTCCTCTTCGGTTAGGCCGGGAGTTTTTAAAAGTTCGACAAAACCCAAAATACCATTCATAGGCGTGCGAATTTCATGACTCATATTGGCGAGAAAAGCCGATTTTAATTTTTCGCTTTCTTCGGCACGTTCGAGGGCAGATTTTATTAGCAATTCCTGTTTCTTTCGTTCTGTAATATCCCTTACTATATAAACTACATGTTTTTCACCTTTAAAATCAAAAACCGAACCTGAAACAAGCCCAATTCTAATATTACCATCCTTATCGAAAAATTCAGCTTCAAAGTCTAATACAGCTCCTTTCGATTTTATAATTTCAACTAATTCCTCTCGTTTTTTTAAGTCCACCCATAAGTTCAGTGATTTTATACTTTGTCCTTGAGCTTGTTCTTGACTTATTCCGGTAATTTCTGAAAAACCTTTATTTATAAATACAAGTTGTGCATTAGAAAGTTTTGATATTACTATAGAATCCGAGCTAGTATAAAAAGCATTGCGAAATTTATTTTCACTGTCGCTAAGTTCCTGCCTTGTTTTTTTAAGCTCACTGATATCAGTAGCTATATGAATTATAGACTTAATATTTCCCTGGTCATCTAGCAAAGGTGTGCAACTTACAAGATAATGTCCGCCAAAAGCAAGCATTTCCATTTCAGCACTAGAAGTAGCTTTTGTGGTGTAGATTTTTTCAAGGGGACATTTTTCGTGTGGTTGTTGTTGATCTGCTGGATGAAAAATTTGCCAGCATTTCAATTTTTTTATTTCTTCAGGTGTTTTTTGAGCTTTCTGACAAAGAGCATCATTAACCTCAATTATGTTGTGTTGTGCGTCGAGTATCATTGTAGGATGGGATAATCCATTGAAAATAGCCTCCCATTTTTTTTGTGCCTCTCTAATTTTTGTAGCAGCCTCAACCTGCTCGGTAATGTCGGTATGAGCACCAACAAACCTAATGAGTTTTCCATTGGCATCTTTAACTGTAATTGCCTTATTTTGAATAATTCTGTAAGAGCCATTCTTGTGTCTGAAACGGAAAGTAAGAAAAAAATACTTTTGAGGACTTTCGATAAAATCATTTAAGGTTTTTAATTTTTCTTCTCTTTCTTCAGGATGTAGATGTTCCACCCAAACATCAAACTTATTTTCCAGTTCATGCTCTTCAAATCCAATCTGAGCTTTCCATTGTGGAGAAAAATAAACTTTATTTTCTATTACATCCCAGTCCCAAATTCCTTCTTGAGAAGCATCAATAACAAGACTAAGCCTTTCTTTAATTTCCTCAATTTTTTTTCTCTGAACGGTCTTTTCTGTTATGTCGTTGAAACTGATTACATATCCCGTTATTTCATATTTACTGTTTTTAATTGGAGAAATACTTCCGTCAATAAAAAACTCATTATTTTCATTAACTTTTATCTTAGTACCATCCGGAAAATAAACAGGAGATTTTAAATTAATAGCATCTTCAAAGAAATTTGATAAGCTTTTTTTTGTTTCGGAATGAAAAATTTTCAATAAAAAATTAAAGGGTTTCCCTATTATATCGTCGGGTTCTATATTTAAAAATTTTAATGCAAACTGATTAACATTAGTCACAATACCATTTAAATCCGAAGAAATAATTCCCCATGAAATGGAATTCATGGTTGTTTTCAGAAGTTCTTCACGATTTTCGGCTTCGTTATAGAGTTTTTGTAGTTTTTGATTTGTTTCTGTTAATTCTTCGTTTATAGCAAAATATTCCTCATTTACAGCTGAGTACTCTTCGTTTATGGCAGCAATTTCTTCATTTTTGCTTAATAATTCACGATAAAGGCTCGAAATTTTCAAATGAGTTTCTATTCTAGCCAATAAAGTCTCTTTTTCAATAGGTTTAACAATATAATCAACAGCACCAGTTTTATATGCCTTTAAAATATAATCCTTATCTCTCTGACCTGTAATAAAAATTATTGGCAAATATGCATTATTAGGATCGGATTTAATTGCCGAAGTTAACTCAAACCCATTTGTTCCCTCAAGCCCAATATCCATTAAAACCAGATCAGGATAGTCAGATTTTATATATTTTATTGCTTCTTCAGGTTTAGAAGTGCTTTTTGTGAGATATCCCTCCTTTTCCAAAATCTTTTGCAAAATTTGAATATTAGTGATATCATCATCAATTATTAAAATTTCTCTTTGCTTTAAATCCATAAAATATAATACTAATGGTTGAGATTTGCAATAAACAAAGATAATAAATTTTTATAACAAAAAATGAAATTTTAAAAATCAGTATTTATTTACTTATTCCATTTTTTTTCATTAAAGTTTATAAAAATTCATAATTACACAGCAAAAATTTACAATAACTTAACATTCAAAAGCTGTGATTTATTAACAAGATTAGTAATATTGTAGTTTAAAATTTTTATCATATGAATTACGGTATTTTTGATTTTTTACAATTAATCGGATCTTTGGTATTGTTCCTTTTTGGAATGAAACTGATGAGTGAAGCATTGCAAAAAGTTGCTGGGAATAAACTTCGTAACATTCTTGCAGCGATGACATCCAACAGAATTTTTGGTGTTCTTACGGGTTTGTTAATCACGTCAATAATACAATCTTCCTCTGCCACTACAGTAATGGTTGTAAGTTTTGTCAATGCAGGTTTACTGACACTTTCTGAAGCTATTGGAGTAATAATGGGAGCAAATATTGGTACAACGGTTACTGCTTGGATAATTTCGCTTTTAGGATTTAAAGTTAAAATAAGTGCGTTAGCTCTACCTTTAATTGGTATTGGTTTTCCATTAATATTTTCCAAAAATTCAACCAGAAAATCTTGGGGAGAAGTAATTATGGGCTTTGCCCTTTTATTTATGGGATTAGAATTGTTAAAAGATTCAGTTCCAGATATAAACTCCAATCCTGATATATTAGTTTTCTTGCAAAATTTTACAGGATTCGGTTTTGGTAGCGTGTTGATATTTTTATTGATCGGAACATTATTAACTATAGTCCTTCAATCATCAAGTGCAACTATGGCATTAACTCTTGTAATGTGTTATAACGGATGGATAAATTATGAAATGGCGGTGGCAATGGTTTTAGGCGAAAACATTGGAACAACTATTACTGCAAATCTTGCAGCACTTATAGGAAATACTTCAGCAAAACGCGCTGCATTATCTCATACATTATTTAATGTTTTAGGTGTTATTTGGGTTTTGATTCTATATCGTCCGATAGTTAAACTTATTGCCGGAATTGCAGAAAATATGGAAGGAGCTAACCCATATCTACAAGCAACAGCAATTCCAATCGCCTTATCATTATTCCATACTAGCTTTAACGTTACAAATACCCTAATACAAATTTGGTTTGTAAAATATATCGAAAGAATTGTATGCTATGTAATAAAAAAACGTAAAGACGAAGAAGAAGAATTTGAACTAAAATACTTGCAAATAGGGTTACTTTCCACTGCAGAATTATCTCTTCTGCAAGCCAGAAAAGAAGTAAATGAATACGCTCGAAAAGCGCACAAAATGTTTGAGCAAGTAAAAAAACTGTATGCCGAAACTAATGAAAAAGAATTTGAAAAACTTTTGGCTAAGATATATGATAATGAAATAAAAATGGATAAAATTGAAGTAGAAATTGCGAATTATCTCACAAAAATTTCACAACATGATTTAAGTATTGATGGAGCACGAAAACTTCGTACTCTTTTAAAAATAAGCGACAATATTGAAAGTTTGGCAGATTGTGCAAATAATATTGCCAGAGTTCTGGAAAGAAAACACAAAAAACAAATTTGGTTTGTTCCCGAACAGAGAAATGATATTCTTGAAATGTTTGCTCTTGTTGATAAAAGTTATGAAATAACATTAAATTTACTTTTCGATATTACCCATGACGAAATTTTATTGGAACCGATAAATGAAGTTGAAGCTGAAATAAACAATCTCAGAAATAAACTTAAAAAACAAAATTCCAGAAACATTAAAGAAAATAAATACTCTTACAAATCAAGCGTTGTTTATATTGATATAATTACAATTTGCGAAGCTTTGGGCGATCATTTACTTAATATTTGCCAGGCTTTATATGCCCAAAATAAAGATTTAGAAAATTTGAAAATCAATCAATAAAAAAAGCCTTCCATACGGAAGGCTTTTTTCTAAATTAATTCTTAATTAAAAAGTGTAATTAAGACCTATTACTATTGGGTTAAGGGAAGGACCTTTGTCTTTTGCATATAAATTATTCAAATCGTAAGTAGCAAAAATATTTACATCAGAAACTCCGAATAAAACTTTTACTCCATATCTGTACGAATTCAAATAATAATGGTTCTTATTTTTGAATTTAATCGTTGGACCGTCGTCGGTTGCAAACTCATATTTAACATATCCTCCCAGTCTGTAACCGGCACAAACTCCCACACCAATTCTAAACATTGTCCTGTTTGCTCCATAATTTTTCTCACCAAAATGCACCATTGGAGTAAATGAAACATTTACATAAGGAACTGTAGTTTTACTTTTATAAAATTTAGTATTAATAACAACTTTTGTAAAAAATACTCCATCATCATTCATTCCAACTCGAGTTGCTTTATCCTGATATTTAAAATTATACCACGAAAAATCAACACCAACATCAAAAGAAATAGGTTTGGCCACATAATATCTTAATCCCCAGCCGAATCCCATATACCAAGACCCCCATGGTTTTACAGTGTACTGAGCATTAAAATCACTTGGAAAAGCAAAATTTTCCATATAATTATTTGCTCCAAAATCAAATGTTCCCAAAAAGTGCAGATTTTTTTGTTTTTTCTTACTGTCAACATTTACTTCAAAATTAATATTTTTAGGTTTACTTTCTTTTATACCTTCGAGCTCAACAACAATGTTTTTATCAACATTTTTTACACTCATTGTAATAACCGAATCAAGTCCTTCCAATTCTTCTTCGAGCCGGATAAAGACTTTTTCGAGATTGTTCATAACATCATCAAAATCGCTGTTTAGCTGATCAATGTTGTTGATACTGTTCACGATTATAACAATTTCGTTGTTGTTTTTTGTCTTTATTCGTATTGTATCATCATCGAATCGATTAGATGAATAAATTTTTTGAGCTGATATAAACATAACAGCTACCAAAATCAGACTAAATATCCCAAACTTTTTCATAAATATAAATTTTACTATTACTACTTTATTATTATTCTAAAATTGCTAACATTAAATTTTCTTTTGCCAATTTTAAATTTCTGTATTTCTCACCTAAATTAATCCTTTGAACAAAATCTTGAGCAGTATTCAATGCATTCTTTATTTTACTTTTTTTTGGGGTTTTCACTATTTCTACAGTAAATAAAATTTCCTCTTTGTTTGAATTCTCAAATTCATAAAAATCATTTGTGGTAATATTATAATTTATAGGATTTTCAATGGTAGAAATTTCAATTGTTGCAAGATTTTCTATAAATTCCGATTTTCCCGAAATGTTTTTTTCATTAACATATTCCGGCAAGTCTATATCATCTTTTATTTTTTTACTAACATTTGTATTTACCTGTGCTTTATCATTTTTATCTTGTGTAAGGTTATTATTTTCAGCTGTATGCCGAGGATCTTCTGTTTTGTTTGAAGATTCAACGGAATTTAATCCTGCTGTAATAGTTTGAATTTCTCTATAATTATCCATTAATTCTTTTTTAATGTAACCTAAATAAAACTGAGTTATAAAAATAATGCTTATAGTTGCAGCAAACGCGTAAAATAGTTTTTCATATTTTACAAAAACACTGCCTTTTTTAAGTTCGTTTTTTAAAGGATATTTAATTTTTAAATTTGGTTTAATTAAAGTTTTTGAGTATAAATCAAATTCTTCTGTAAGATTTTTGTCCTTGGATATCTTGTCATCAAGAAGTTTTAGTTGTTCATCGTGGAGAATATTTTCAAGTTTTGATATCAATAAATGTGAACTAATATTTTCAGATATTAATTCATTTTTGTAATCATAAGAAATTGTATTATTGGGAACTATCACGGGAAAATCCGGATCGCAAAGTTCAGAAGAAATCCCCGGATGTTTTTCGAGAAAATCGAAAAGTTCATTTTCAAGGTCATGACTTAATTTTCCATCAAGAAAATCAATCCAATATTTCGGATAGTTATTTAGGTTGATTTTTTTCATCGTATTATTTCTTTATAACTAACCAAAAAATTTTTTAGGTTTTGTCTTGCTCTAAATATATAAACTTTAACCTGTGATTCACTTAATCCGGTAATTTCAGAAATTTCTTCATAGGTATAACCTTCACATAATCTCTAAGCAAAACAACAGCACGTTGGGTTTCGTTTAGTTTTAACAAAGCCAAATTAAGTATCTGGCTCAATTCCATTTGCTCATTCTGATTATACTGAATATTCGTATTTAATAAAAATTCTTTTCCTGCTTCGTTTACAACTTTAATATGTCTTAAATTATCAATCATTCTATTGTAGGCAGTCTTAAAAAGAAATGACTTTGCCTTATCGAATTCGATATTTTCGTGATTAAGCCAAAGTTTTTCAAAAGAGTCTTGAACTATATCTTGAGCTAAAAATTCATCCTTAATGTTTGAAAGGATGAATCTATAAACAGAATCTGCAAATTTATCAACTACTATATTGTATTGTTTCGTATTCATACCACACATCTGACGGTTATGGTATGAAAAAAGTTACAGGGAAGTCAAAAATTAATACTTTTTTATTCAAAGATTCCGGATTTTCTAACAATATTACCGTTTTGGTATTCTATCTCGCCTACCAGATCTCCATTTTTATCATAAAACGTCCAAATTCCTACAGGTACATCGTTTTTATAATTTTTAACGAAACGCAATCTACCGTTATCGTAGTAAACTTCACTTTTACCATTCCTGAGACCATTTGAATAATTACCAAGACTCCAAATTGTGCCATTTTCATAATAAGAAAGCCACAATCCCTCTCTTTTATCATTAACCAATTTTCCTTCAATGAAAACTTCCCCGGATTGATAAAAAATCTTTTCGTATTTTTCTGAAAGATTATTTTTATCCACGAAGTGAACTTTCATAACCTTACCGTTATCAAAAGTATCAATAACTACCGGTTTAGTTCCCGGAGGAATAATCATAAAATCAGAACTTAAAGATGTTTTTTGAGTTTCCTTAAAATTCTTATCCTTATTTTTTGTATTTTCTTTACAAGAATTTCCCCAAAAAATTATCAAAAAAATTCCTAATAATATATTTGTTTTCATAGTATTTTTTGGCAAAAATACACTTATCTTTAAATATAACAAAGATAATAAGTAGAAGCAAAACAAAAAAAATTATAACTAATGTTTTTAAATTAAAATATTATTGTATCTTTGTTCGCCAATTTTTTTAAAAGATGAGACAAAAGACAATCGAAAAAGAAGTTAAATTAACTGGTCAGGGACTACATAACGGAAAATATAATACTTTAACGATTAATCCTGCAAAACCAAATACGGGATATGTTTTTGTAAGAACAGATTTGGAAAATAAACCGGAAATTCCTGCATTGTGTGATTATGTTACAGAAACAAGCAGAGGTACAACAATAAGCAAAAACGGAGCATCAGTTAATACTATAGAACATTTATTGGCAGCAACCTATGCACTTGGGATAGATAATGTAATTTTTGAAACAGACGGACCTGAAATTCCGATACTCGACGGCAGTTCAAAGTATTTTATCGAAGCGTATCATAAAGCCGGAATTATTGAGCAGGATGCAGAATTGATTGTTTATGATATTAACGAAAATATTGCTTTTAATGACGATGAAAGAGATATCGAAATAAGAATCTTTCCCGACAAAAATTATAATCTAAAAGTACTTGTTGATTATAAATCCGATTTATTATCAAATCAATTTGCATTTCTTAATAATCTAAAAGATTTTTCTACTGAAATTGCAGCTTGCAGAACATTTGTATTTCTAAGTGAATTAGAACCATTATTAAGATTAAACTTAATAAAAGGCGGAGATCTTGATAATGCGATTGTTATTGTTGATAAAGAATCTACACAAGAAGAGTTTGACAGACTTGCCAAATTATTTGGAAAACCAAGTGTAGAAGTTCAACATTCAGGTGTTTTAAATAATTTGAAATTATTCTATCCTAATGAACCGGCAAGACATAAATTGCTCGATTTGATCGGAGACCTGGCATTATGCGGATTTCGCTTTAATGCATCGGTAATTGCAAGGCGTCCGGGGCATTACGGAAATACTGAAATAGCAAAATTACTTAGACAACATATACTTAGCCAGAAAGAAAAACTTAAAAAAGCGTCTATTCCTGTTTATAATCCAGATGAAACACCTTTGATGGATGTTAATAAAATAAAAACTTTTTTACCACATAGATTTCCATTTCTCTTTGTAGATAAGATTTTAAAATTAACTGATAAAGAAGTTGTTGGTGTTAAAACAATAACAAATGATGAATATTATTTCCAGGGTCATTTTCCTAACGAACCAGTAATGCCTGGAGTACTCCAAATCGAAGCAATGGCTCAAACAGGTGGAATTTTGGTACTTAATACAGTTCCTGACCCTGAAAATTATTTGACATTTTTCTTAAAAATTGATAATGTAAAATTCAGGAAAAAAGTTGTTCCCGGAGATATTTTGGTAATGAAACTCACATTACTTGAACCCATCAGACGAGGGATTGCTCACATGAAAGGAGAAAGTTATGTTGGAACAGAACTTGTGAGTGAAGCAGAAATGTATGCACAAATAGTTAAATCTAAAGAATAAAATCTCATGAATCAACCACTTTCATTTGTTCATAAAGATGCTCAGATTGCCCAAAATGTAGTTATTGAACCATTTGTAACTATTGCAAAAAATGTTATTATCGGTGAAGGTACTTGGATTGGTCCGAATGTAACTATAATGGAAGGTTCAATTATAGGTAAAAATTGCAAAATTTTTCCTGGTTCTGTCATTGGAGCCATTCCTCAGGATTTAAAATTTAATGGAGAAAAAACAACTGCAGAAATTGGAGATAATACCGTAGTACGCGAATGCGTAACAATAAATAGAGGTACAGCTGCCAAAGGGCGTACAATTGTTGGAAGTAACTGTCTTTTGATGGCTTATGTGCACGTAGCTCATGATTGTGAAGTTGGAAATAATGTAATTCTTGTAAATGGTGCAACTTTGGGTGGAGAAGTAAGAGTTGATGATTTTGCTATTATAAGTGCAAATTCCTTGATCCATCAATTTTGTCATATTGGAGCACATACTATGCTTGCAGGAAATTCACTTGTTGACAAAGATGTGCCGCCATTTATAAAAGCAGCAAGATATCCTCTTTCATATGCCGGTGTAAATTCAATAGGTCTAAGAAGAAGAAATTTCTGCAACGAAAAGATTAATCAGATACAAGATATCTATCGTCATCTATATAACAAAGGTATGAATGTTTCTCAAGCTTTGGCATATATTGAGGCTGAACTTCCGGCAACAAAAGAACGAGACGAAATCATTCTTTTTATTAAAAACTCAAAACGAGGCATTATTAAGGGTTATTTTGATAAAACCGATTCAACATTGTTTTAAATAAGTTTTAAGTTTTTAAAGGATAGAACGAGCTTAATTAGCTCGTTTTTTTTTATTAAATCATAACTCAGAAAAAAATAAGTAAAACGTAAAAGTATTACATTTACTTTAAAGGTTTTAGCAGTTTACGTATAAAAGTATTTATATAATAAGTAATTAAGGATTTTTGCAACTGTCTGAATTTTTCTAAAAATGAATTAAACCGCAGTCATAGCAAAAATAATACAAGTCTTTTCCACTGCCAAACGGGAATTTTTGCTTAAGACCAGGTCCTGATTTATGATTTTTGGAAAAAAAATCAGAATGCAATAAAAACTCTTTGAACATCTTGCAAATTATCTGCGATAATTTATATAGCATTCATTTAAATTACTTTACAATTTACCAAAAAATTATCCAAAACTATCAAACTCCTAACTGACTATCTGATAAAATGACAAACTATAACACTTACGGAGTTAAGGTTTAAATAAAACTTTGAATATTACTTTATGATAAAAATAACAAGAGCTACCCGGGCAGATAGCTCTCGTTTGCTTACTAAGACAAATAAGGGATGTGTATAAGGGAAATTTTTAACCACATTTAGAATATCCACATTCAGAACAAATTATGCAACCATCCTGATATACCAAGGTATCTTCTTGTCCGCAACCCGGGCATTTATCTCCTTTTTTCGATGCCTTTGTTCCATTAGGAATATATTTCCTAAGTGCACGTTCAACACCGTTTTTCCAGGTATTTATGTTATCGCTGTCGAGTTCAAGAGATGAAACCAATTCTACTACTTTTTCAATAGGCATTCCATGGCGTAAAACTCCGGAAATCAATTTTGCATAATTCCAATAAGTTTTATCGAACTGATGTGATAGTCCCTGGAAAGTTGTAGCATAACCGTATTTATTTATATATTGGAAATCATATCTCGAAGTTCCGTCTTCAAGTCTTTCTTTAATAATTCTACCTTTTTCGACTGTAGATGGAATGTTTAAAACATCTTCTTCAACTCTTCCTGTAAATATTTCGTAAGGAGTTCCATTAAGTAATCCGACAAAAGCAATCCATTTTTCTTTATTATTCTGGAATCTTACTATATCTGCGTCAAGGACCTTAGGACGTTTACGCTCTATTTCCTGAGGTTTATTATTTTTTTCTGAAACTAAAACTCCGCTGCGAGAACCTTCTCTATAAACGGTAACACCTTTACATCCCACTTTCCAGGCTTCGAAATAACATTCAGCTACTGTTTCTTCAGAAACATTTTCAGGCATATTAATAGTAACACTTATGCTATGATCAACCCATTTCTGAATTCTGCCCTGCATCCTAACTTTATTGAGATAATCAATATCTTCAGCAGTTGCTTTTTGGTAAGGTGATTTTGCAACTATTTCATCGATTTTTTCGGATGGCAAATTCAATACCTCATCAACATTGTAACCATTGACTTTCAGCCAGGTAATGAACTTGTGGTGGAAAACTTTGTATTCTTCCCATTTATCGCCCTGATCATCAACAAAATCAACCCGTGCTTCAGGGTCATTCGGATTTACTTTTCTTCGACGTATGTAATAAACTCTGAATACAGGTTCGATACCTGAGGTTGTTTGAGTCATAAGACTTGTTGTTCCCGTAGGAGCAATAGTAAGCAATGAAATGTTTCTTCTGCCCCAGGTTTCCATTTCTTTTACAAGTTCAGGATCGGCTTCTCTTAATCTGTTGATAAACGGGTTATTTTTTTCTCTTTGAGCATCATAAATACCAAAGAATCCACGTTCTTTTGCCATTTCAACCGAAGAACGATATGCTTCTAAAGCAAGAGTTTTTTGTACTTCAACAGCAAAATCAACTGCAAGGTCAGAACCATAAGTAAGACCAAGAGCTGCTAACATATCACCTTCGGCAGTAATTCCTAATCCGGTACGACGCCCTTCTTCAGCTTTACGTTTAATATTTTCCCATAACTTTCTTTCTACTCTCTTAATTTCTATATCTTCAGGATCATTATTTATTTTATTTAAAATAGCATCAATTTTTTCCAATTCCAAATCTATGATATCATCCATCATTCTTTGAGCATAACGAACATGCTGTTTGAATTTATCGAAATTGAATTTTGCCTTAGGAGTAAATGGATTATCAACATACGAATATAAATTTATAGCCAATAATCTACAAGAATCATAAGGACATAGTGGTATTTCACCGCAAGGATTTGTAGATACTGTTCTAAAACCTATATCGGCATAGCAATCAGCAACAGACTCTCTTATTATAGTGTCCCAGAAGAGAATTCCCGGTTCAGCAGACTTCCATGCATTGTGTATTATCTTATTCCAAAGTTTTCTGGCATCAATTTCTTTTCTGAACTTCGGACTTTTGTCATCAACGGGATATTGCTGAATGTAAGGCTTATTTTCTATTACAGCCTGCATAAAGTCATCGGTTATTTTCACAGATACATTTGCACCGGTAATTTTTCCTTCTGTAAGTTTAGCATCAATAAAGTCTTCGCTGTCGGGATGTTTTATGGAAACACTAAGCATCAATGCACCACGACGACCATCCTGAGCAACTTCTCTGGTAGTGTTGGAATATCTTTCCATGAAAGGAACAATACCTGTTGAAGTGAGTGCGGAATTTTTTACAGGAGATCCTTTAGGACGAAGATGAGAAAGATCGTGGCCTACTCCCCCCCTACGTTTCATTAGTTGTACTTGTTCCTGATCGATTTTCATTATGCCGCCATATGAATCTGTCAATTTTTCGTGACCTATAACGAAACAATTTGAAAGAGAAACTATCTGCATATCATTACCTATTCCGGACATAGGTCCTCCTTGAGGCACAAGATATCTGAAATCCTTCAGCAATTCATAAATGAGTTCTTCAGACATTGGATTTTCATATTTGCATTCTATGCGATAGATTTCCCTTGCTATTCTCCTGTGCATATCATCGGGAGTAAGCTCGTATAAATTACCTTCTGAGTTTTTTAAGGCATACTTATTAATCCAAACGCGAGCTGCTAATTGATCTCCGTTAAAATAATCAGTGCTTGCTCTCATAGCTTCAGCATCACTGAAAATTTTTCTTTCCCCTTCTTTCGTTCTTAGTTCCTTTTCATTCATAATTTCATTACCTTGCATAACTCAAATTTTTATTTTTCTCTTTTTCAATTGTTTAACAATATCTTTTATCGGCTATTTTCGAAACACTAAATTAAATTAATTAAAAATATTATTTTTGATAGTTTATTAACATCAAATTATTAAAAAGTTAATATCATTCATAATAGCCGTATTTTCAAGTAGTTGAATTTTTCCAAACTTTTTTTGAAAAATAAATATTAACTATTTGGATTACTTGTAAATACTAATATAAAAGCAGTTTTAAAAGATTTTTTTAACAATAATAAGTTAATTTTAGAGCATTTACAAAAAAAAATTTGGCAAAATTCTGTATATCAATATCTTATTTAAGTTTATTTAAAATAAACAAATCTATATCATACTAAGAAATTCTAAAAAATATTTTTTCTAAAATATGAAAACATATTCACATTAATGACATTTTATTTAATATTTTGAGTGTACTTTGTGCATTTTGTGAAAAATACATTTTTAATAAATTAGCTATATTTAATAGCTTTTGAGAATCATAAATGGTATTATTTATAATATTTACTAATTCTGTATAAGAATTAAATGAAAATGCAGCTCCCAGTTCTAATAATTGAATAGCTTCAAAAAACTTTTTATGATTTGGGCCAAAAACCACTGGTATTCCATAAACAGCAGGCTCAAGAACGTTGTGAATTCCTTTTCCGAAACCACCTCCCACATAAGCCAAGCTCGCATAACGATAGACTTTGGATAATATTCCTATCGAATCTATTATAATAACATCCGGCAAGTTTTCAATTGTTTTCAATTTACTTAATCTTCCGGTTTTAAGTTTTATGTTTTTTTCGATAAATAAAATATTTTCTTCGGTTACTTCATGGGGTGCAATGATGTATGAAAAATCATTTTTGTGTTTATTTATAAATTCAATAATAAATCTTTCATCTGCTCTCCAGGTGCTTCCAAAAACCAAACATTTTTTGTCTAAACAATATTTTTCTAAAATTTGATTATTATAAGTTTCACGTGAAACGTCAATAACTCTGTCAATTCTTGTATCACCGGCAACTAAAGTATTATTTATACCATGTTTTTTCAAAAGTACTTCTGAAAATTCATTTTGTACAAAAATTGTTTTAAAGCTTTTAAAAGCCTGAAGATAAAACTTGCCGTAAAATTTAAAGAAAATCTGATTTTCTCTGAAAACTGCACTGATTAAATAAGCAGGAATACTACGATTTTTAATTTCTTGCAGAAAATAATGCCATATTTCGTATTTAACAAAAATGGCAGAAACAGGATTTACAATATCAATGAACTTTTTCGCATTCGAAGGGGTATCAAATGGCAGATAAGTAACATAATCGGCATATTTATAGTTTTTACGAATTTCGTAACCGCTTGGACTAAAAAAAGTTACTAAAATCTTATAATTCAAAGATTTATATTCAATTTGCTTTTTTATCTCTTCAATTAAAGGTCTTCCTTGTTCAAATTCTCCGAGTGAAGCACAGTGAAACCAGATATATCGATAATTTTCATCAATGTTTTGGCGAAGCAAAGTAAAAAGATTTCGTCGGCCTTTAATCATTTTGGCAGCTTTTTCATTAAATACAGCAGCTAACTTTATTGCAAGAAAGTAGGTACGAGTAATGATTTTATATAAAAGCATGTTCTAATAATAATAGAATTTCTGAGGACTTCTTTTATAAAGCGGCAAAATCCAACCTGCTCTGATACCAAAAAGATAATCCTTATATAAATTATCATCGCGTGACATTGTATCAAAATTATAATCTCTTCTGTTTTTGGTGAAAGCTTGATAAAATTCTAATCCAAAATAGAAGTTAATCATCCTTTTGTTGTCGAGGTATTGATATCCGATAAATTCTTTGAATGCCAATCCATTGCTTAATCTGTCGTAACCTTTTTTATAATCTCCAAGCACAGGAGGAGTATTATTATCCTTGTTTTCTATGTGAATTTTATGTTGTAAAATTCCGCTGCTCAGGTTGAAAAAAATTCCCGAGTTTGGATTGGGATTAAAAATATTAAACAGATAACCTGTTTTTACGCCTGCATAAAAACCTCTTTCACTTAAAGCAATTGTTCCATATTCACCATAGCAGTTGATAATATTTCCGCTCTGAGTCATTATCCCTTCAAGTATGGATTCCCATCCTTTGACAATAGGACCAAATAGGTAACTACACTCGCCACCAATCATAAAATTAGATTTATGCTTAAAATTAACTCCTGCACCAATCATCGAGGAAAATCCAAACCTATTTGCCAAATCGCCGGCAGGAAGATGAAATGAATAGTTAATCTCACATTGCAAAATGTTAATAGAAGAATCCGCGACCTGAGATTTTACTATGGAAGCAAATGCTAAAACTAAAAACGCTGATATTCGTATTTTACGTAATTCCATAATGCAAAATTAGAATTTTTTTGATAAACAATGACATTATTCAAAAATTATTAACGCAGAATTAGTTTAAATATTTCCCGCAATGAATATAATTAAAAATGGATATTATTTTAATAGAGTTTGCCGATAAATAGTGTAAGATAAATTTAAAAATCTTTAAAATTTAGCTTCAAAAGTTTATATTTGCATAAACTATAAATTTATACACATGTGCGACGATAAGAAGATTATTTTTTCGATGGTGAATGTTAGTAAGGTTATTCCGCCAAACAAAACTATTTTGAAGGATATTTATCTTTCATTTTTCTATGGAGCAAAAATTGGAATAATCGGTTTAAACGGTTCGGGTAAATCAACTTTGCTAAAGATTATTGCAGGAATTGACAAAACCTACAATGGAGAAGTAGTTTTTTCTCCGGGTTATTCTGTTGGGTATTTACCACAGGAACCTGAGCTCGATAACTCAAAAACTGTCAGACAAATAGTTGAAGAAGGCGTTGCGGAAGTTGTTCAATTATTACAAGAATACGAAGAAATAAACAACAAGTTTGCTGAACCCATGAGTGATGAAGAGATGGCGACTCTAATAGAGAAACAGGGAGAAATTACCGAAAAGCTGGATCATCTTGATGCATGGAATCTCGACAGCAAACTTGAAAGGGCAATGGATGCTCTAAGATGTCCCGAACCGAATGCATTAGTACAAAATCTTTCCGGAGGAGAGAGTCGTAGAGTGGCACTATGCAGGCTTTTATTACAAGAACCGGATATTTTATTGCTCGATGAGCCGACAAACCATCTCGATGCAGAATCAATAACTTGGCTTGAACAACACTTGCAACAATATAAAGGTACTGTAATAGCCGTCACTCATGACAGATATTTTCTGGATAATGTTGCCGGCTGGATATTAGAATTAGATAGAGGAGAGGGAATACCATGGAAAGGTAATTACTCATCGTGGCTTGAACAAAAAACCCAACGTCTTGCCATGGAAGAAAAACAGGAATCAAAGCGTCGCAAAACACTTGAAAGAGAGCTCGAATGGGTAAGGATGGCACCAAAAGCCAGGCATGCAAAATCTAAAGCAAGATTGTCGGCTTATGAGAAACTTTTAAACGAAGATGTAAAGCAAAAAGAGGAAAGGCTGGAAATTTATATTCCGAACGGACCGAGACTTGGAGATAGAGTTATTATAGCCAACAATATTTCAAAAAGTTTTGATAATAAAATTTTATTTGAAAATTTCAGTTTTAATTTACCACCGGCAGGTATTGTTGGAATTATTGGTCCTAACGGAGCCGGAAAAACCACTCTTTTCCGTATGATTATGGGATTACAAAATCCTGACAACGGCACTATAGAAATTGGTGAAACCGTGAAACTCGGATATGTTGACCAACAACATGAAGAAATAGATCCGGAAAAAACTGTTTATCAAGTAATTTCAGGAGGAAATGAAATAATTCAAATAGGAGGGAGGTCAATTAATGCAAGAGCTTATATTGCAAGATTTAATTTTACAGGTGCAGATCAAGAAAAAAAATGTGGTGTGCTTTCAGGTGGAGAAAGAAACCGACTTCATCTTGCAATGACATTAAAATCCGAAGCAAATGTTCTTTTACTTGACGAACCCACTAATGACATTGATGTTAATACCCTACGTGCACTCGAAGAAGGTCTCGAAAACTTTGCAGGTTGTGCTGTTATTATTACTCACGACAGATGGTTTTTAGACAGAGTTGCAACTCACATAATAGCTTTTGAAGGTAATTCAAAAGTTGTTTATTTCGAAGGTACATATTCTGAATATGAAGAAAACCGAAAAAATAGACTCGTTGATGTTCCACAAAAATTCAAATACAGAAAACTAATGTAAAAATGAGTTTTTCTTATAAACAATTAGTTTCGATACTCTCATTTACTTTTTTGTTAATCAATGTATCATTGTCTCAAAATACATCCTACGATAGTTTAGCTCATATTACAATTTTTGGAAATGATTGCAGTAAATCAGCAGCATATTGCGATTTAGCATATTTGTATGTTGATTCCTTACCGGATTTATCGGCTTTTTATGCACAAAAAGCTCTGTATTACTCTGAAAAATGCGGTAATAGTCAAAATATTTCATTTGCAAACATAATGTTAGGTACAAACTACCTTTTAAGGTCTAATTATAATTCAGCAATCGAATATTTCACTAATGCAGAAAAAATTGCCTTACAAGATTCAAATTACCAACAGTTGCACACAATTTATAATAATCTAGGTATTATTTTTAAAAATTTGAACAATAATTTTTTAGCTATAAAATACTATAGTAAAGGATTAGATTATTCATATTTATGCAATGATAAACAAGCTATTATACAATCACTAATAAATCTTGCAAATATAAATTATATCAATAAAAATTATGAGAAATCTCTTAATTTATATTTTCAAGCACTGAAAACTTGTAATGAAAATCCTAAAGAAACAGAATATGAAATATCTACAATATTTAACAACATTGCAACAATCTTATTTGAAAGTGGAGAATTCTCAAAAGCTGAATATTATTGGAATAAAGCATTAGATTTCTTTATAAGAAATGACTTATACTATTATCAAGCAATAATTTATAATAACTTATTTGAACTAAAATTTAAACAAAATAATATCTCTCAGGCAGAAAAGTATTTACAAATGGCGGAGATGATTTTTGATAAATATGATTACCTAGAGTCTCAAAAGAATCTTCACTTAACAGCTTATGAACTTTATAAATACATATCTAACTTTGAAAAAGCTCTTTACCATTATGAAAAATCAATGGATATTTCCCGTAACATTGTAGATATTGAACTACGAAAAATTATAGAGGATATGAATGCTAAATATAAACTTGACAGCATCAAAACGGAATTAAAATCACAGGCTTTAATTTTAAAACATAAGGAAACAAGGGAAAAGTACATTAAAACAGTTACCATTTTTTTACTTGTCATAATTCTGCTTTTATTTTATATTGTACTTTCTAATAAATTAAATATCAAAAGATTAAACAAATTAAATTATAAAATAAACATTGCACTGAGAGAAATAGAAAGCAATCTTGAATACTCAGAAAATTTACTTACTAAATTAAAGTTACCTGACAGAAATAATTTCAAATATAAATATTTTGTTTTCGATAGACCAAAAATGCAAATAGGAGGAGACTTTTATTATTGTGAAAGCAATGCCGATTCGTCATATTTTATTTTAGGCGATAGTACGGGTCATGGTGTGTCAGCAGCATTTCTTACGGTAGTCTCATTAACTAATATTAAGAGGCTTATTTCTGAAAATAAAAATCCTGCTGAAATTTTAAATTATGTTAATAATATATTCTGTCAAATAAGTGATTCGTCAAAAGCAAACGAAAGTCTATGTTTAACAATAACAAGAATTAGAGGTAATATACTTGAATATGCCGGATCGAAACAAAGAATGTGGAAATATAAATCAAATTCCGAACAAATTGAAGAATACAAGACAGATAATCAAATCATTGGATTGGATAAAAGTTATGTATTTAATCTATATTTTACAGATATTTTGTCATCAGATCAAGTGTTTCTTTCAAGCGATGGTTTTGTTGATCAGTTTAATCATGACAGTACAGAAAAGATTAAATACAAACGTTTCAAAGAAATTTTAAAAGAATGTTCGAGTTTAGAAATTGAAAAACAAGCTGAATTTTTGGAAAATTTTTTGGAAAAGTGGAAAGGTTCAAATGAACAAACAGATGATATACTTGTTGCAGGAATAAAAATTTAATAGTTTTGCAAGAAAAAAAATGATTGACAATAGGTATGATGTAATAGTCGTCGGTGCAGGACATGCAGGTTGTGAAGCAGCGGCAGCGGCAGCAAATCTTGGCAGCAAAACCTTGTTAATAACAATTGACATGACAAAGATGGCACAAATGTCATGTAATCCTGCCATGGGAGGTGTTGCAAAAGGTCAGTTGGTTAGGGAAATTGATGCACTTGGTGGATTTTCCGGTATAGTTACCGACAGGTCAATGATTCAATTTCGTATGCTGAACATGTCGAAAGGACCGGCAATGTGGAGTCCTCGAGCTCAATGCGACAGAACTGTTTTCAGTTTAGAATGGAGAAAAGTACTGGAATCGATTCCTAATCTTGATCTATGGCAAGATACTGTTATTAAAATACTTGTTGAAAATGATACAGCGGTCGGTGTAGAAACTTACCTTGGAATACAATTTAAAGCTAGAGCGGTAATTTTAACTACGGGTACATTTCTTAACGGACTAATGCACATCGGCAAAACAAAGATAAAAGGAGGATGCATTTCTGAACCGGCATCTTATGGATTAACTGAATCTTTGCAAGAATACGGATTTACGTGGGATAGAATGAAAACAGGAACTCCTGCAAGACTTGACGGCAGAACAATTAATTTCAGTAAATTAACAGCACAACCCGGTGATGAAGTAATAATTCCTTTTTCATATTTACATAAATACAATCAAACATTTTTAGAACAGCGTTCTTGTTATATAACTTACACTAATGAAGTTGTTCACCAAACCTTACGTTCAGGTTTGGATGAATCTCCTTTATATGATGGTACAATAACAAGTATAGGTCCAAGATATTGTCCCAGTATAGAAACTAAACTTGTAACTTTCCCCGATAAGGATCGTCATCAATTATTTCTTGAACCCGAAGGTGTCAATACATTTGAGTATTACGTAAATGGATTTAGCAGTTCGTTACCATGGAGAGTTCAATACGAATCGCTACGTAAAATTCCCGGACTTGAAAATGTTAAAATTTTCAGACCTGGTTATGCTATTGAATACGATTTTTTTCATCCAACTCAATTATTTAATACATTAGAAACAAAAATCATCAAGAATCTTTATTTTGCCGGACAGATAAACGGAACAACAGGATATGAGGAAGCTGCTGCCCAAGGTATTATAGCCGGAATAAATGCACATTTAAAAATCAATGAAAAAGAAGAATTTACTCTAAACAGGGATCAGGCTTATATTGGAGTTCTTATAGACGATTTAGTTACAAAAGGGGTGGATGAACCTTATCGCATGTTTACTTCCAGAGCAGAATTTAGAATTTTACTACGTCAGGATAATGCAGATATACGCCTTACTGAACTTTCTCATAAAATTGGACTAGCTTCAGATGAACGTATGAAAACTCTCGAACAAAAATTAAAGGCAAGAGATACTTTACTGGAATATTTTGCAAAACAGAGTTGTAAACCTGAAAAAGTAAATCACATTCTTATTGAAAAAGGTTCCAGCGAAATTAAACAAAGTGTAAAACTACAAAATCTTATAAACAGACCAAATATTAAAGCTCACGATTTTATCGAAGTATTTCCCAAATACAAAAAATTAATTGAAAGTTTTGAAGATAGGGTAGAAGAATATTTAGACAGTGTTGAAATTACAATTAAGTATTCCGGTTATATAGAACGCGAAAAATTACTTGCAGAAAAATTACGTAGATTAGAAAATATAGAAATTCAAGGAAAAATAAATTATTCAGAACTCAAATCGCTATCAACTGAAGCAAGAGAAAAACTCATTAAAATTAATCCAAAGACTATAGGACAAGCATCAAGAATTAGTGGAGTTTCGCCATCGGATATCAGCGTTTTATTAGTATATTTGGGGAGATAAAAATGTTCCACGTGAAACATTTGAATATATTATTGTAAATAAATAAATTATGAAAAAAATTACGGGAAAATTAGTAGATTTATTTAGCAGAAAAATTTTTAATGCCGAATTATTTATCGAAAACGGTAGAATATCTAATATTAAAAAAGTAAATACTGAATTCGAAAATTTCATTGTTCCTGGTTTGGTAGATTCACACGTTCATATAGAAAGTTCAATGCTTATACCATATCAATTTGCCAAATTAGCTGTTCAAAACGGAACCGTTGCAATTGTAGCCGACCCGCACGAAATAGCTAATGTTCTGGGAAAGAAAGGAGTTGAATTTATGATAAATAATTCAAAGGAAACACCATTAAAAACATTTTTCGGCATTCCTTCTTGTGTTCCTGCAACACTATTTGAAACTTCAGGGGCAGTTTTGGATCATAATGATATTGATGAACTTCTTACTAAACAAGAGGTAAAAATTCTTGGTGAGATGATGAACTTTCCTGGAGTTATTAATGAAGATGAAACGGTGATAAAAAAATTAAATGTAGCAAAAAAACATAATGCTCAAATTGATGGACACATTCCAGGAATTTCAGGAGATAATCTAAAAAAATATATTGACTCAGGAATTTCAACCGACCATGAATGTTTTACGATCGAAGAGGCATCTGAAAAGATCAAACTCGGAATGAAAATTCTTATCCGAGAAGGATCTGCAGCTAAAAATTTTGATGAACTTTATCCATTAATTTCAAAACACAATAAAATGGTAATGCTCTGTACAGATGATTCTCATCCCGACGATTTAATTAATTATGGTCATATTAACAAAATTATTAAAAAAGGCATTAAATACGGACTAGATATCTTTGATCTATTATCAGCTGCATGCATCAACCCAGTTGAACATTATAATTTACCGGTAGGTCTATTAAGAGTAAACGATCCTGCAGATTTTATCATTGTGGATGATCTAAATAATTTTAATATTCTTGAAACTTATATTGATGGAGAAATTGTTTATTCCAATAATAGAGTATTTTTTAATAATTCGAGTTCAAAACCTGTAAATAATTTTAATGCTAATAAAATTTCTGTAGAAGATTTAAAAGTTAAACCTAAATCTAATAAAATAAAAGTTATAGAGATAATTGACAAAGAACTTATCACAAACTCATTTATTATAAAACCGAAGGTTGTTTCTAATAATATAATTTCAGATATCGAAAAAGATATTTTGAAAATTGTTGTTTATAATCGTTATCAAAAAAATTCTAAACCCTCCATCGGTTTTATACATGGAATAGGACTAAAATCTGGAGCTATAGCTACAACAGTAGCCCATGATTCCCATAATATTATAGCAACAGGATGCAGCGATGAAGAAATAGCAGCTGCGATAAATGAGATAGTAGAAAAACAGGGAGGTTTAACTTTTGTGCATGGTAAGGATTACTATACTCTTGAATTAGAATATGCCGGATTGATGACAAACAAAGATCCAATGATTGTTGCTGATTTATACGAAAAAATGAATAAAGTAATTAAACAAAATGGTTCAAAACTTACAGCTCCATATATGACAATTTCTTTTATGGCATTACTTGTAATTCCTCACCTTAAAATAGGAGATAAAGGACTTTTTGATGTAGATAGATTTGAATTCACACAACTTTTTGTATAATGTTCCACGTGGAACAATTATAAACTACTGAATAACAACTAATTGAATTAAAATAATGATAGCAGTAATTCAACGTGTTAACTATGCTAAGGTAACAGTAAACCATAAAATCGTCGGAGAAATTGAGAAGGGATTACTTGTTTTGTTGGGTATTGAGCAATACGACGATAAAGAAGATATAAAATGGCTTGCAAACAAGATAGTTAATCTACGAATTTTTGATGACGAAAATGGAGTGATGAATAAATCATGCATAGAATTAAATTATAACATACTAACAGTAAGTCAATTTACTCTACATGCAAGAACTAAGAAAGGTAATAGACCATCATATATAGATGCAGCTCCGCCGGAAATAGCTATACCACTTTACGAAGAATTTATTTCGTATCTTAATATTTTAATGAGAAAAGAAACACAAAAAGGAATTTTCGGAGCTCATATGGATATAGAACTTTTAAATAATGGTCCGGTTACAATTATAATTGATACAAAAAACAAAAAATAATATCAAATTTTTCTCAACATTTTTTTATTTATATTTGCATAAGTAAATTAATCTATTTTATATGTCAATCGACGAATTACAAAAAATAGTTGATGATTGGATAAAAAAATACGGAGTAAGATATTTTGATGTTAAAACTAATATGATTGTTCTAACAGAAGAGATAGGAGAGATGGCAAGAGTTATTGCCAGACAATTCGGAGAACAATCAAAAAAAGAGGACGAAACGTTGAGCCTCAGTGAGGAAATAGCTGATGTTTTATGGGTACTGACTTGTATAGCTAATCAAACCGGAATAAATTTGACAGATGCAATCCAAAAAAATATCGAAAAGAAAACAAATAGAGATAATAAAAGACATATACAAAACAAAAAATTAAACTTATGAAAGAAATAGTTAATTATCCAGATTTTTCTAAAATGCCGGAAATCATAGAATCGTTAAAAAATCAAGTTTCTGAATTCAAAACCGTAGAAGAACTTAAAAAAATTTTCAATTGCATAGATTTAACAAGCCTTAACACAAACGATACAACTCAAAAAATTTCTCAAATGGTTGAGAAAGTTAATCAATTTAACTCTAATTTTCCGCATTTTAATAATGTAGCAGCTATTTGTGTATATCCGTCATTTGTTTCACTAGTAAGAGAAAATTTAAAAGACAATAAAGTTAGCCTTGCAGCAGTAGGTGCTAATTTTCCGTCTTCACAAACATTTCTTTCTGTTAAAATTGCTGAATGCGAACTTATTAAAGAAAAAGGAGCCGATGAAATTGATATAGTTTTATCAGTTGGTAAATTCTTTGATAAAGAATTTGACAAAGTAGCAGCAGAAATTAATATTATTAAAAAAACTATTGGAGAAGTACACTTAAAAGTAATTCTTGAAACAGGAGATCTAATAACTCTCGAAAACATTTACCTTGCTTCAATTATTTCTATGGAATCAGGTGCCGATTTTATTAAAACATCAACAGGAAAAACTTCTGTTTCAGCTACTCCCGAAGCAGTATATTCTATGTGTCTAGCAATTAAAGAACATTTTAACAAAACAAGCAAAAAGATTGGTATTAAACCTTCAGGTGGAATTGTTACATCTGAAGATGCAATTCTTTATTATCTTATAGTAAAAAATGTTTTAGGCGAAGAATGGCTTAATAACAAATTATTCAGATTGGGTGCATCAAGATTAGCCAATAATATCTTAACTGATGTTGCTAAACTTTCCGGAGATAATAAAATTATAAATTATTTTTAATTTTCTCGTTGAATAATATATTCCACTAAATAAACGAGTGAATCTTTTACTCGGTTTTTTTCTATACTTGAATTCAAACAATTCAAAGCCTTTTGCTTTAAATCATTCATTTTTATATTACATAATTCTAATGCTGAAGAGCTTTTAACAATTTCTATTATTTCAGAAACAGCATTTTTATCACTACGATTTAACCATAATTTTTTTAACCTAATTAGCTTATTGTTAGATAAAGATTTTACTGCAAAAATTAGGGGCAAGGTTACATTTCCTTCAATAATATCTTTACCAACTAATTTACCCGTTTTTTCAGAACCAAAATAATCTAAAACATCATCTTTAATTTGAAATATTAATCCAATGTTTTTACCGTACTCCTTTAGACAATCAATTTTTTCAACTTGATGATTAACGCTTATAACACCACAATGACAGGCTGCTTGAATCAATGAAGCAGTTTTCCTATAAATAATATCAAAGTAATCTTCTTCTTCAATATCAAAACTTTTACTTTTATTCATTTGTTCAAGTTCACCTATACTAAGATCTAAAATTGCTGGGCTTATAATATCAAATAAATCATACATCTTATTTGCTGTAGCAATATTCATAGCTTTAGCAAACATATAATCACCTGATAAAATTGCAGTTTTATTATTCCATTTATTATTAACAGTCTTTTCTCCTCTTCGTAAATCGGCTTCATCTATCACATCATCATGTAATAATGTTGCTGTATGAATTATTTCTATAAGGAGAGCCGCTATATCCGTCTTTTTATTTACTTCTCCAAACACACGAGCAGACAAATAAACAAGTATTGGTCTAATTCTTTTCCCGTTATTCTTACCAACATATTCAAGAACTTCATCAATACTGTACCCAGACTTTCTTATTGTTTCATTGAACAATTCATCAAACCTCTCTAAATCACTTTTAATGATATTAACTATATCTAAATATTTAACCATTATTTTTAAGCTAATTCAAGGCGTAAAATTAATATTTTTATATTATTTTCATATTCATTTATAATTCAAAAACAAAAATTTACATATCTTTGTTTATTAACAAAATTTATAACAATGGTAAAAATTAGAGTAACAAAAATATTTGATTTTGAAACTGCACATGCTTTACATAACTATGACGGACTTTGCAGAAATGTACATGGTCACTCTTATAAATTATATGTAACTGTTATGGGTGAACCTGAAAATAATGATAAATCAACTAAATTTGGAATGGTTATTGATTTTGGAAACCTAAAAAAAATTGTTAAAGAAAATATAGTTGATGTATTCGACCATAGTTTGATAATTTCTAACAAAGAAGACATTAAAGATTTATTAAAACAGAATATTCTTTTTAAAAGATTACATATTTTTGATTTTCAGCCTACGTCAGAAAATTTGATTATTTATTTTTCCAACATAATTATTCCCCTGTTACCTGATGGAATTAAATTAGTAAGTTTAAGGCTTTACGAAACAGCAAATTCATATGCTGAATGGTATGCAGAAGACCAGGAGTAATTTTATGAATGATATTTCTAAATCTTTAATGCGTGAAGGATTTTCTGCAGGATTAATTGAAATGGCAGAAAGACACCCTGAAATTGTATGTTTAGGTCTCGATATTAGTAAATCTGTTGGTGTTGATAAATTCAAAGAAGTTTATCCTGATAGATTTTTTTCACTTGGAATAGCAGAGCAAAATGCTGCATCTATTGCAGCAGGTCTATCTCTTTCAGGTAAAATTCCTGTATTTTCAACTTATTCTACATTTATCTCCACACGTTCACTTGACCAAATCAGAGTTTCTATTTGTTACAATAATTTACATGTAATAATAGGAGGTGCACATGCCGGAATTTCCGTTGGTCCAGATGGTGCATCTCATCAAGCTCTTGAAGATATAGCAATAATGCGGTCATTACCAAACATGACAGTTTTATGTCCTTGCGACGCTAATGAAACTAAACAATGTTTTGTAGCGGCTGTAGAACAAATATCCGGACCAGTTTTTATAAGATATGCCCGTGAAGCACTGCCCAATTTCACTAATCCTGTAGAAAAAATTTTTCCCGGGAAATCAAAACTACTCAAATCAGGTAAGGATATTGGAATAATTGCTTGTGGTTCTATGGTTTATACTTCGTTAAAAGTTTCTGAATTACTCGAAAAATATAATATTTATTCTTCTGTACTAAATTTATATTCTATTAAACCAATAGATAAAGAAGCAATAATAAACTTAGCAAAAATAACTAATAAAATTATTACTTTAGAAGAACATCAAATTTCCGGCGGAATGGGTTCTGCTGTGTCAGAAGTCCTATCTCAAAATTTTCCTGTCAAAATTAAAATTTTAGGTATAAAAGATACTTTTGGAGAATCAGGCACACCTCAAGAATTACTTTTTAAATATAATCTTAACGAAATATCAATTTTTAATTCTATTCAAAAATTTTTAAATGAAAATTAAATTCTTTGTTTTTAAAATTTTACTATTATTTTTCATTATCAATTCTTGCACAAATACAAGTCCTAAAAATAATTTTATAAAAAATGAAATTCTAATTGAAGATACCTCATCTCAAAAAAAAATTAAAGAAATTTTACAACCAAAAGATATTGAAAAAAAATACTTAATTGGAAAGTATAATCCCGAAACCGACAGTAATTTTTTACAAATACCATCGAAATATTGCACTTACAGAATAGAATATATACATCGCGAAGTTTATTTTGCATTATTACAAATGTTAGAATATGCATATTCGCAAGGAATAAATCTAAAAATAGTTTCTGCAGTTAGAAACTATGATACTCAATTATATTTATGGAATAGTCAGATTTCTGCTAGATATGATATTAAAACTATTAAAAACGCTTTAAAATATATTGCAATGCCAGGTACATCACGCCATCACTGGGGTACAGATATTGATTTTAACAGCACAACTCTACAATTTTATAAATCATCTGAAGGTATAGCAATTTATGAATGGCTTTGTGAAAATGCTCCAAAATTCGGATTTTATCAAGTATATACATCAAACAGAAAAACTGGTTATCTCGAAGAAAAATGGCATTGGTCTTATAAAAATTTAGCAATTGAATTTCAAGAAAATTACAAAATAAAAATATCCTATTCTGATTTAGGGAAATATAGAGGTTCTGAATTCTGCGAAGAATTAGACATTTTTAATAATTTTGTTTTTGGCATTGATAGCGTATTTTTATGAAAAAAAATAAGTTTAAAAATTTTTTAATTTTTTCTCTTTTGTTTTCTTTTATTTCCTGCAATACTTCTAAAGTTTATGTTGATGTTCTCAAACCTCCTTCTATAAATCTGGGTATAGAATATGATACAATATTAGTTTTTAACAGAACAAAAATAAAAACGCCCAAAGAAGGAAAGCAATTTATATACAAATTATTTTTTGCTAAAAACTTTAAAAGAGATATTACAGCATCAGAAATTTGCATTGATGCATTTATAAATTCGGTTAATGATTCAGGTAAAAAAAATGCAATAAAAATTTTTAATGAAAATATATCCGCTAGTGATGGATTTTTTATTCCACTTGAACTTGAAAAGAATGAAATAGATTTATTGTCATCAAATCATAATAATAATATTCTTGTTAGTCTTGATATGTACAAGTCAGGTTATGTAAAAGAATATATTAATGAGGAAACATATGAATATATAACAATTTCAACAACCTGGCGAACATACAACATTTCTGATTATACAGTTATAGACCAATTTACTAACGAATATTGTTTTGAAACTAAATACATAAAACCTAATAATAGATTTAAAGGATGTTTTAAGTTATTTTTTGCAGTTTCAGAAATTGTTGGATATGACTATGCTTCAAGAATCTCACCAACATGGTTTACAGAACCTAGATATATTTATAAAACTTATGATAAAAATCTAATAGTAGCATCAAAATTTGCCCAACAAAATCATTGGGATGAAGCGGCAGAAATTTGGCTTAAATTATCAGAATCAGAAAATGAAAAACATTCCTCATTCTCATTATTCAACCTAGCAGTTTATAACGAAATCAAAGGAAATATTGATTTATCTATTGATTACGTAAAAAAAGCTTATAAAATTTATCCAACAAAAATTATGTATGATTATTTAATAATTCTTCAAAAAAGAAAAGAAGAAATACAGATTTTAGATTAGCCTTGAATTTTATAAAAATTTTACTTCTTTAAAAAAATACTTCGAAACATCACCCTCAAATTTCTCAATAACTATGTGTCCGTTATTTTCAATATCAATTATTTTACCTTTAAATTTGTTACTATTATCCTGAAATTCAGTATATTCATTGTATAAAAATAAAACTTTTAAGTATTCATTTTTTAGTATTTCAAAAGCAGCATTTTTATTTTGTTTAATTTTTTGTAATACAATTTCTCCAAGAACTTTAATCTGTTCTTTTATATTATAATCAATACCTGTAATAATTTTTAAACTTACTGGATTTGGAATACTTTCATCAAAATAAACTTGATTTACATTTAAACCAATACCAATAATTGAAGAACTTATAAAATTTCCTGAAATATTGTTCTCAATCAAAATTCCACAAATTTTTTGGTTATTAACATAAATATCATTAGGCCATTTAATTTTTGCCTTAACACCAAATAATTTTAAATACTCAATAACGGCAAGAGATACAATTAAATTTAGTTTAAAAAAATCTGTAACTCGTATTTCGAGAAATGTAATTATTGACATCAAAATATTTTTAAAAGGTTCAGATAACCATTTATTATTACCTAAACCTTTACCATCAGTTTGTTTATAAGCAAATACAATTGTTTCTTGATTTATAATTTTATTTTTTATTAATTCTGAAGAATAAAAATTTGTAGAATTAATTTCTTTTAACTCGATAAAGTGCATTCTTAAATATAAATATATTAATTAAAAACATACAGCAAACTTAGCTTTAATCCACCATAAAGAGGATTAGTTTTGAAATTAGCTTTTTCTTCATCACTCAAATAAGAACTTTCTTTATCAAATCCCAAACCGTTAATACCGTAGACATCAGAAATTATATAGTTTACTCGAAATCCGAAATTTAATAATAATTTATTATTTATTAAATTAAAATTAGTTCCAAAACCCATCAAAACACCATATCCATTAGATTTAAACTTATTTTTAACAGCTATATTACTTGCATTAGAATATGTAAAAATATTTCCATTTATTAAAGCAAATCCAGAAGGATCAATAAAAGTTCTATTATATGTTACTTTATTTACTAAATGAATTAAACCACCTAACTCAAAATATGACCATTGACCAAATTTAAAAATAACAGGAATATCATTTGAATTATAAGATATTGAAGAATTATATAATATATCGTTATTTATAAAATTTTTAACAGAACCCAAATATTTCTGATTAATTTTTGTGCTATTTAAATTTATTTCAATACCAAAATTATCACTAAAATAATAAGATGCGCTGAATCCAAAAAAATTACCAAACGATGCTTCAATATCTTGTTCAGCACCTTGATCAAAAACCTGTTTATTAATTAACCAGGTAGAATTTAATCCACCATTCAATCCTACGATAAATTGACTATTAACACCTAAACAAAAAATAAAGTTTAAAAAAATAATAATGCCTAACTTTTTCATAATTATAAAGTTAAAAATTTAACAAAATAAAACTTTCAACAAAATCAGCTTGCCCAAAATTAACTTTTAAATTTAAACCTGCAATAATTTTTAATTTTTTATTTAAATTTAATGTATAACGGTATCCAATTTTGTTACTGTTTATTGTTTTAATAAATGTTTTTAAACCTATATCAGAGTCGTAAATTCTAACATGATTACGATAAAAAGGTTTATAAATATCAAGGCAAGCTTCTGTATAAAATCCACAATTTCCAAACAAAAATTCATGACCCCAGAAAACTCCAAATGTAAAACTATTTAATAAAATATTATTGTTTAAAAATTCTTGTTTTGTCATAAAATACTTAAAACTTGAATATTGAGTCAAATTAAAACCAAAATAATGTCTATTTGAAGCAGAGTTTTTAAATAACATTCCAGACGATAGATTATATACTAAAAATTTTGGTCCATTAGCAGGTTTTGTGGCAGAACCAAACTCATGTAAACCAAAAGAAATAGAAATAAATTTTTTCCATTTATGGTCGTAGTTAAATTCTTTAATTAAAATATCATTTTGTTTTATTTCGTTTTTTTTAAAAGTTACACCCAAACCAACAACCAAAGAATTCAGACCATTATTAGGAAGCTTTAAATGACCATTTGACAAATGTATTGCTCCAAATGAAAATTGATATCTTAAATTGTCTGAATAAAATTTTTCAATAACTACTTTTCCATTTGCAAAAGCAGTAATATTTGAGCCTATCATTAAATTTAATGAATTTTCAGTATAATTATAGGGATTGGAGTTATATGAGAAACCTATTCCACCTTTAAATTTAACATTGATTTTATCTGAACTTTTAATTTTTAAACTAATCTCCGGACAAATTCCTAAAATTAATCCTAATTCAGGATTTCCAGGTTTTACAGCATACAGTGATATAAATATTTGAGGATAATTATAAAATTCAGACCATTGATATTCATCATTAAATTGTTTTCCATAAGATAAACCAAAATAATATCCTGGATGAATATCAGGAAATTTAGAATAATTTTTTATTGTATAAAAACCATTTGCACTAAAGGAAAATAAATTTTGGGAGTACAAAAATTGGTTTTTTGCAATCGCAAAAATTATAATTATTGCAAACAAATTAAATTTCACAAACCAAGTTTTTTTGATAATTCCAACATGTTAATAATCGATTTTTCAGCTCGTTTAATTAATTTTTCGTCAAGATTTATTTCAGGTTGTTCGTATTTCATACAATTATAAACTTTTTCAATTGTATTTAGCTTCATGAAATTACAATCGTTACAACCACAGGTAGAGTCCAATGCAGGTGCTGGAATATAAGTTTTTGATGGATTAGCTTTTCGCATTTGATGAAGTATTCCGGATTCTGTTGCGACTATATATTTAAGAGAATCATCTTTTTTTGTAAATTCTAAAAGATTGCTTGTACTTCCAACAAAATCAGAAATAAGTAATATTGGTTTCTCACATTCAGGATGTGAAATTAGCTTAGCATCAGGATTTTCTTGTTTTAATCTTATAATTGCTTCTAGGTCAAATTGTTTATGTACATGACAAGCACCATCCCATAATATCATTTCTCTTCCTGTAACACTATTAATATAATTTCCTAAGTTTTTATCCGGTCCAAATATAATTTTTGCATCTTTTGGCAAGCTCTCAATAATTTTTTTAGCATTTGATGATGTTACAACAATATCCGTAAGAGCTTTTATCTCTGCAGTTGTATTAACGTAAGAAATAACAATATGACCAGAATATTTTTCAATAAATTTTTTAAAATCCTCAGTTTTACAGGATTCTGCTAAAGAGCAACCAGCATTCAAATCAGGAATTAATACTTTTTTATTTGGAGATAAAATTTTTGCTGTTTCGGCCATAAAATGTACTCCTATAAATACAATTATATCTGCATTTGTTTTTGCAGCTTGTTGGGATAATTGTAAACTATCGCCAACAAAATCACATAAATCCTGTAATTCACCATCTACATAAAAATGTCCCAGCAAAACAGCATTTTTTTCATCTGCCATTCTTCTTATTTCTCTCTTAATATCAATTCCATCCGGTATTGGTTCAGAAATATAACCAAAATTTTTGATTTGATTTTCAATATTATTAATCATAATTGTAATTATTTAATATTTAAAAATTCTGATTATTATTATTATTCACTGTTAATAAGTTTATAAAAACATAAAATCTTTTAATTTTCTATTTGCAAATATCAGATATTAAATTTTAATAACAATAAAAAATTAAAACAAATATTGATTTTCAGCTAATTAATAAAAATACTAACATCTGTTAATATGTTTATGTTAACATGTTATAAGTATAAATTTTTAACTATTTAACAGTAAATTGTGTTAAAAAAAATTACGAAAAAAAATAAAAAAATTTTTGCATTTTAAAAACAATTTTTTAATGTCAGTTAAGTTAGATTTGTGCAAAAATTTTTTTCAAGATTTTTCTACAAGTATTAACATTTTTTCTAAAAAATGTTAATAAAATTACATTACTGTGAATCAATAATTTGTAAATTTTGATAAGAATTTAATAATCTGTTTTACAGTAAATTAACATTCATTTAATGTTTTGTTAATAAATAATAGTTGATATTTATTAAGTTTTTGTAAACCAATATGTTAAAAATTTAATGAATTTAGTAGATTGATCTTTTTATGAAATAAAAAGACAACAATTAATAACAAAATTCAATTTTGAAAGTTTATCACATAGAATTATATTTGCAGCTTATTTAAAATGGTGATATTAAGATGGATAAGAAATTTGCAGAGTACAAAGAATTCAATCTTGCTTCAATAAACAAAGAGTATGAAAAAAGATGGCAAGATAATGAAACATTTAAAAAGAGTATAAAAACAAGAGAAGATAATAAACCTTTTATTTTTTATGAAGGTCCACCATCAGCAAATGGAACTCCCGGAATTCACCATGTCATGGCAAGAACTATTAAAGATGTGGTTTGTCGTTTTAAAACAATGGAAGGATATCGGGTTGACCGAAAAGCTGGTTGGGATACTCACGGTTTACCTGTAGAACTTGGTGTAGAAAAATCTCTCGGAATAACAAAAGAAGACATTGGTAAAAAAATAAGTGTTGAAGAATACAATAAAATTTGCCGTAAAGAGGTAATGAAATATACCGACGAGTGGGAAAAACTTACCAGTCAGATGGGTTACTGGGTTGATATGGATGACCCATACATTACTTATGATAGTAAATACATCGAAACTATATGGTATTTACTAAAACAACTTTACGAAAAAGGATTTTTATACAAAGGATATACAATTCAGCCTTATTCGCCTGCTGCAGGAACCGGATTAAGTACTCACGAGCTTAACCAGCCGGGATGTTATCGTGATGTGAAAGATACAACCGTTGTTGCTCTTTTCAAAGTAATTAATAATAATAATTCAGAAAAGTTTTATAACGGATTAGATACTAATTTATTTATACTTGCATGGACAACTACACCTTGGACATTACCAAGTAATACTGCCCTTGCAGTTGGTCCTGATATTAAATATGTTAAAGTAAAAACTTTTAATCCATATTCTGGTGAAAAGATTTACGTAATTCTCTGCGAAGATCGTTTGAGCGCTTATTTTAAACCAGAATCAAAAGATTTAGATTTTGATGCTTACAAGCAAGGAGATAAACTTATTCCCTGGTCTGTTGTAGATGAATTTTACGGGAAAGACCTGCTTGGATGCGACTACGAACAGCTTATTGATTGGGTAAAACCAATGTCTCCCGCATTTAAAGTTATTCCTGGTGATTATGTTACTACTGAAGATGGTACCGGAATAGTTCATATTGCTCCTACATTTGGTGCTGATGATGCCAGAGTGGCAAAAGCTGCCGGAATACCTGCCTTGATAATTTATGATAAAGATGGAAATATTTGTCCATTAGTTGATAAACAAGGAAAATTCTATAGAATTGAAGATATACATTCTGAATTTGTTTCTAAATATGTTAATATTACTACATATTCAGAATTTGCAGGAAAATATGTTAAAAATGAATACGATCCCGAAGGCAGTGCAAAAGAAACTACTACTGACGTTGATATTGCTGTAATGCTAAAACAACAAGGTAAAGCATTTAGAATTGAAAAACATGTTCATAATTATCCACATTGTTGGCGTACCGATAAACCGGTTTTATATTATCCTTTGGATTCATGGTTTATCAAAACAACAGCAGTAAAAGACAGAATGATTGAACTTAATAAAACAATCAATTGGAAACCTGCAAGTACCGGTGAAGGACGATTTGGAAAATGGCTTGAAAATCTTGTTGATTGGAATCTAAGCCGTTCACGTTATTGGGGAACTCCTCTTCCGATCTGGAGTACTGAAGACGGTAAAGAAAGAAAATGTATAGGTTCGGTTGAAGAGCTTATCAGCGAAATTAAAAAATCTGTTGAAAAAGGATATATGTCTGCTGATTACTGGAAAGATTTTGTACCCGGTGATTACAACAAAGAGAATTACGATAAGATAGACCTTCACCGTCCTTATGTTGATGAAATAATTCTTGTTTCTTCCGATGGTCGTAAGATGTATCGTGAGCCAGATCTAATTGATGTTTGGTTTGATTCCGGAGCTATGCCTTATGCACAATGGCATTGGCCTTTCGAAAATTCCGAAAACTTCGAGAATTTATTTCCTGCTGATTTTATTGCAGAAGGGGTAGATCAAACTCGCGGTTGGTTTTTCACTCTACATGCTATTTCTACAATGATTAAAGATTCTGTTGCTTTTAAAAATATTATTTCTAACGGTCTTGTTCTCGATAAAGACGGCAACAAGATGTCTAAACGTCTAGGTAATGCCGTTGATCCTTTTAAAACCATGAACGAGTACGGTGCGGATGCTTTACGCTGGTATATGATTACCAATTCACAATCATGGGATAATCTTAAATTTGACTTTTTCGGTGTTGATGAGGTGAAGCGTAAATTTTTTGGTACTTTATACAACACTTACAGTTTTTTTGCACTATATGCTAATATTGACGGGTTTAAATACAGCGAACCGGAAGTGGAATTTGAAAAACGCCCCGAACTCGACAGATGGATTTTGAGTTTGTTGAATTCGTTGATTAAAGACGTTTATTGGTGTTACTCGAATTATGAAAATACTCGTGCCGGTCGTTTGATTCAAGAATTTGTTAATGATAATCTTAGCAACTGGTATGTTCGTCTTGGACGAAAGAGATACTGGGGCGGTGATTATTCCGAAGATAAAATTTCTGCATATCAAACTTTATATACTTGTTTGATTACAGTTGCAAAATTAGCTGCTCCGATTGCTCCATTTTACATGGATAAATTATATTGCGATTTAAACTCTGTTACAGCTAAGGAACAATTTGAATCTGTTCATCTTGCTTATTTTCCAAAAGTAAATGAAGCACTGATTGATAAATCACTTGAAGAAAGAATGCAAATGGCACAGACTATTTCGTCAATGATTTTAAGTTTACGTCGAAAGGTAGGAATTAAAGTAAGACAGCCTCTTCAAAAAGCTCTTGTACCTGATATTGGAGGTGATTTCAAACAACAGCTTGAAAAAGTTAAAAATATCATAATCACAGAAACAAATATTAAAGAGATTGAAATTATTTCTGATAGTGCCGACTTTTTGGTAAAAAAAATAAAACCAAACTTCAAATTACTCGGTCCTAGATTTGGTAAAATAATGAAAGAATTGTCTGCTTTGATTACTTCAATGTCTCAAAAAGAAATTAACCAACTGGAACACCAAGGAAAGTTTATTTTTAACATAAGTAATCAAGAAGTAATCATAGGTATCGAAGATGTCGAAATCATTAGTGAAGATATTCCCGGTTGGCTTGTGGATAATGAAGGCAAATTTACCGTTGCTCTTGATGTAACATTGAATGATGATTTAATTGCTGAAGGTATTGCAAGAGAATTTATTAATCGTATTCAAAATATTCGTAAAGACAGTGGATTTGATGTTACTGACAAAATTAATATTGAAGTGGCATCGCATCCTGAAATTGATTCAGCATTGTTAAAACATAAAGATTATATATGTTCTCAAACATTAGCATTATCGTTAAAAATAGTTAATGATTTGGAACAAAATAAAAAATTAATCGTAGAAATAAATGATTTTGAAACAGAAGTGAGTATAACAAAAAGTCGAACTTAAAATTTAGGGCTTATGAGCGAAGAAAGTCAAGAAAAAACCAGATACACCAACGAAGAACTTCAGGAGTTCAAAGAAATAATTCTGAAAAAATTGGATAAAGCTCAAAAAGATTATGAGCTGTACAAAAGTATGTTAAGTCTTACCGACACAAACGACACTATGGACACTTCACCAACCTTCAAGTTGTTGGAAGAAGGTGCAAACGTGATGACAAAAGAAGAAATAGCAAAAATTGCTCAACGGCAGTTAAAATTTATACAACATCTGCAAGCTGCATTAGTGAGGATTGAAAACGGCACTTATGGAATTTGTCGGGAAACCGGAAAGTTGATAAGCAAAGAAAGATTAAGAGCAGTTCCGCATGCTACATTAAGTATTGAAGCTAAACAAAACAGAAAATAACCAAACCAATATCCATGAACATTTAACAGCCGACCAGCTTTTGCTGGTCGGTTGTTTGTTTTATACACATCAACTTATTATTCCAAGATCAATTTTTCCGCGGTTAATAATTTTAAGTTGTTTAAGAAAAATAGTATTGTCTGGTTTTTGTAATTCGGGATCATCGTTAAGAATATCTTCTGCAAGAATTTTTACGTATTGAATAAGTTGTCCATCCTGGCTGAGGTCAGCCATTTTTAGGTTGAGACTGAACCCGCTCTGTTGAGTACCTGCCATATCTCCGGGACCTCTGAGCTTAAGGTCTGTTTCAGCTATTTCGAAACCATCGGTTGTGTTAACCATAGTTAATATCCTGTTATATGCATTATCGGAGAGTTCGTCGGCTGTCATAAGTATGCAATATGATTGTTCAGAACCTCTTCCTACTCTGCCTCTCAATTGGTGTAATTGCGAAAGCCCGAATCTTTCTGCACTTTCTATTACCATTACAGTTGCATTTGGTACGTCAACTCCCACCTCAATTACTGTGGTAGCAATCATAATTTGTGTTTGATGCCGAACAAAAAGTTGCATGGAATATTCTTTATCGGCAGGTTTCATGCGACCATGTACAACAGAAATACTGTATTTTGGTGGAGGAAATGCTCTACTGTAACCTTCAACACCATCTTCAAGGTCTTTGTAGTCCATTGTTTCGGATTCTTGTATCAATGGAAACACAACATAAACCTGTCTGCCAAGCTCTATTTGTTTTTTTATGAAACCAAAAATTCGCATTCGGTCCTTATCCGTAAAGTGTTTTGTTATAATTTTTGTTCGTCCAGGGGGTAATTCATCAATAACAGATACATCAAGGTCGCCATAGAGCGTCATTGCCAAGGTACGAGGTATTGGTGTTGCAGACATTATTAACACATGTGGGGGAATTTTATTTTTAATCCATAATTTTGCTCTCTGTTCTACTCCGAAACGATGTTGTTCATCAATAACAACAAATCCTAAGTTTTTAAATTCTACAACATCTTCAATCAGAGCATGTGTTCCGATAATAATATGTATTTTTCCTTCGGCAAGTTCTTTGTAAATTTCTTCTTTTTCTTTTTTTTTCGTCGAACCTGTCAACAACTTGAAGTTTAAATCCAAACCTTGAAGGAATTTTTTTATGGAGTTAAAATGTTGTTGTGCAAGAATTTCGGTTGGAGCCATCATGCAGGCCTGATAGCCATTATCTACTGCCATTAAAATACTTAAAAGAGCCACCATTGTTTTACCGCTGCCTACATCACCTTGAAGCAAGCGATTCATTTGTTTTCCACTCGAAACATCTGTTCTGATTTCACGAAGTACTCTAATTTGAGCATTAGTGAGTTTAAAAGGAATATTTTTATAAAAACATTGCTTTACATAGTAGTCCTTGTTTTTATCAAAGGTAAAGCCTTTAGAGTTTTTCTTACGTTTGAATTTTATTTGCAAAAGATTTAGTTGGATGTAAAACAATTCCTCGAATTTAATACGATACTGAGCTTTAGACAATTCTTCTGTATTTTCCGGAAAATGTATAATTCTTATTGCATCTTCGAGTTTTAACAATTCATGTTTTTCTCGAAAATTTAGAGGAAGAGTTTCTTCAATTTTACCAGATATCTCTTTAAGCAGAGTCTCGCAAAGTTTCTGAATTGTTTTTGAGGTAATGAAACTATTTTTTAAATTTTCAGTTGTACTGTATTGAGGGTAAAGATTTTTAGCGATTTGAGTTTTCCACTTTTCAACATCTTCAATATCAGGATGAACAATGTTAATACGTCCTAAAAATTCTTTGGGTTTTCCAAATAAAATATATTCTTTGTGAAGCTGTATAGAATCTCTTATCCATTTTATTCCTTGAAACCAAACAATTTCAACAACTCCTGTATCATCAGCAAAATATCCTACTAATTTTTTTCCACTTCTGGAAATTGTTGTCGTCTCAAAATTTAAAAATTTACCTTTTAGCTGAATATAAGGTAAATCTTTGTGTAGTTCTTTTACAGTATAGAATTTACTACGGTCAATATAACGATAAGGAAAAAAATATATTAAATCACGGTATGTTTCAAGACCAAGTTCTTTGTTTAAAAGTTCCGCTTTTTTAGGTCCTACACCCGGTAAATATTTAAGTTCCTTATCAAGTATTGACATTAAAAAATTATATTTACTACAAATATATGAAATGTTTGTTACTTGTTGGAGTTTTAATTCAGAATTAAACATTAGAAATCAAAATGCTAATGATTAGTGGTGTAAGGATAAAGTACATCATTCGTTAAATATTTTCTAATTAGATTTTTACAAATAATATATACAATTAAATTTTCAACTTAGCACATCGTATTTATATATAATTATTAATTAACATTTCGTTATAATCAACTTTAAACCTTATGTTTTTAGATTTCCATCTACGATTTATGGCGACATAATCGGGATATGGTGAATAATTCTTATTCAAAAAGTCTTTGTATAATTCCTCCATCTTTAAATATTTTATCCACGCAAGTCTAACCTCTAAAAGTTTATAGTAATCCGGAACAGATTTTAAACTTTGCAAAAACGAATAAAAATTTGCATATACTTGCAGGTACTTAGTGGATACTCCACGCATAAACCTATTTATAAAAACTTTGAATTCTTCTGATTTGTATTTATGTATTTTCAAACACTTTTCTAATTTCTTGATTTTTACAGGAATATTTTTTTCTTTTTTTAAATTTTTAATGTCGTCAATTAAAATGTTTTCATCATCCTTAAAAAATAATAAAGCTCTATCCCGAACTCTACCGTCAAATCGTAGGTGAAAATCTTTTCTTATACTTTCTCCGATGTTAATAAACTTAAACTCTGTTATTCTACTATCTGTAATAGAACACAAATTAACTCTTTGTTTAATTTTTACTCTTCTTCCGGACACTCTCTTACGACCTTTTTCGTTGAAATTAAAAACAATTTTATTTGCTATCGTTACTGATTCGTAATCTTGCTTGACTAATTGCAAGGCCAAAAAAATCTTATGTCGCCAATCAAAGGCAGTTAAAATACTAATTCCAAATTTTTGTGAAATATTTTTTATCGTCAAAACTTCCCCAATATTGAACATATCAAACAATCTCAAAAACTTTTCTTTTTTATTTATGTAATGAATGCTGCTTCCGCTTGTCGGAACAAACGTGCGACGACATTCTTTACATCTATATCTCGATACATTTACATACTTTCCAAACTTGATAAAATGTTTGCTGCCACAGTGAGGACATTCCTTAACCGGCAAGTTCACAATCTCTTGTGGAAAGATATTACGTTTTACTTTTTTGCTTTTTTGATTCATTGTAAAAAGATTTTTAATAAGCAAATTATTGCAAAATTAAAAAATAAAAATAACAACACAAACATAAAATAAATAATTTAACTAATTATTTTATCACTCCAATCCTTTCCCTTTTTGATCATCTAAAATTTTGGTACAGCTATTCTTTTGATTTTATCCTTTTCTTAAATTTGTTTTTATTTGTGATACTTTTAAATTTAAAATTGTTTACATGAATTTTTGCAATCTTGAATACTTCTTCAGAAAAAAACAAAACTCCGAATTCTCTGATGACTTTATAACTAATGTTTTGGATATAACTAAAGTAGAACATTATTCTGTAAAAGCCTTAAAATATTATGGGGAACTTTTAAAGTCAAACGAAACAATTATTCAAATTGACTTTGGTGCAGGTTCAAGAGGATTTAAGAATAATCACCGAAAAGTATCTGATATAGCAAAAATTTCAGGAACAAAACCTCAGTATGGAATATTTTATCAAAAACTAATTTCCTATTTCGGGATTAAGAAAGTGATAGAATTGGGGACATCGCTAGGAATTGCTTCTGCTTACTTTTCTTCTGTGTTTTCTGATTCTTATGTTGTTTCGGTTGAAGCTTGTCCTAATACAGTAGAATTTACATCAAATAAATTAAAAATCAACAATTTCAATAATATAACTTTGATAAATAAAACCTTCGATGATTTTTTTAATGAAACTAATCCATATTACAAATATTTTGATTTTGCATTTATTGATGGTAATCATCGAAAATTTGCAGTTTTGTCGTATTTCGAGAAATTAAAGTATGCTTATTTGAAAGATGTAAATATTGTAGTTATTGATGATATAAACTGGAGCTTAGACATGCAGAGTGCATGGCAGGAAATAGTAAAAAATAACACTAACTCGACTTGTTTAAACCTTTTCAGATGTGGAGTTGTAATTACAGGTTTCAATTTGCCTCGTGGAGAGTTTTGTTTAAATTTTGTTAAAAAGCCTTCCGAAAAGGAATTTTATGTAATTTAGAAAAAAAATTGTGAGTCTGATTGAATTAAATAATGTAATAAAACACTATGTTGTAGGGCCAAATGTAGTAAGGGCTTTGCAAGGCATTAGTTTTAATATTAAAAAAAACGAATATGTTGCCATAATGGGACCTTCGGGCAGCGGTAAGTCCACGTTAATGAATATTCTTGGTTGTCTTGATACTGTTAGTTCTGGAAAATATGTACTTAATGGTATTGATGTCAGCGATATGAGTGATAATGAACTTGCAGATATCAGAAACAAAGAAATTGGGTTTGTGTTTCAGACCTTTAACTTACTTCCCAGATATACTGCATTTGACAATGTGATGTTACCGCTGATTTATGCAGGAGTAAAATCAGGTGAGAGAATAGAAAGGACTTCTCAAGTAATTGCAGCGGTAGGACTGGCCGAACGTTCACATCACAGACCAAATGAACTTTCGGGTGGGCAAAGGCAGAGAGTTGCAATTGCCAGAGCTCTGATTAATAATCCTTCAATTATCCTTGCAGATGAACCAACCGGGAACCTCGATACAAAAACTTCTGTAGAAATCATGGAAATTTTTGAACAAATTTATCAAAAAGGAAATACAATAATAGTTGTAACTCACGAAGATGAGATCGCAAGGTATGCAAGAAGAATTATCCGATTGCGGGACGGATTGATTGAATCTGATACGATTAATGAAAAACCGATTTTAATTTAAATGTTTTATTATGAAGTTATATACAAAAACAGGGGATAATGGAAAAACTTCGTTGCTGGGTGGTAAACGAGTCAGTAAAGATAACATCCGACTCGAAGCCTATGGCACAGTTGACGAACTTAATGCTAATGTAGGCATGGTTTTAAATTATGTTAATGAAGATTTTGATATTAATCTAATTGAATTTATACAGAATAAACTTTTTGATATTGGTTCTTTATTATCTGCAGAGGAAGACGAAGCAGAATATCCCTTACCGCAATTGAATCAAATAGAGAATAAAGATATTTTTGTCATAGAACAAGCTATTGACAGATATCAACAAGAATTACCTGAAATCACTAATTTCATAATTCCTGCAGGTAGTCATGCAGTTTCGTGGTGTCATATAGCAAGAACAGTATGTCGTAGGGCAGAAAGACGTGTTGTTTCCATAAATGATGAAAATAATAAATATTTACAAATTATCGTTTTTTTAAATCGTTTGTCGGATTTATTTTTTATATTAGCAAGGAAAATGGCAAAAAGAGATGGAATTAATGAAATTTTTTGGAATAAAAATTTGTAATTCAAAAAAAAGTATTTATTTCGCAGTCCAATTTTTTGATGTTTAACCCTAAAACTGAAGATATATGTATTGGACATTAGAATTAGCATCCAAACTCGAAGATGCTCCATGGCCTGCAACAAAAGACGAACTTATTGACTATGCTATTCGTTCAGGAGCTCCTCTAGAAGTAATTGAAAATTTACAGGAAATTGAAGATGATGGAGAAATTTACGAAAGTATAGAAGATATTTGGCCTGATTATCCAAGCAAAGAAGATTTCTTTTTTAACGAAGATGAATATTAAAAATCAAAAGCTGCTTCAAGGCAGCTTTTTTTATGTTCTAACAAATCTTTTTACAATATTTTTATTTTCCCGTAACAATTTCTCCTGTTTCTGGATTACGTTCGCTTCCTCGCATTGAGTGCGGTATCATGTAAACTAAAAATAGAATTAATACAGCTGCAAATGCAATTTTGGGTCGTTGTTTTTTGAAATTTGCAATAAAGGCAATCAAAAATGCTATAAGTGCTATCAAAGTTTTGTTATCAGTGAGGTCTTCGCCCATAGGCCATCCTGTCCAGTAATGACCAAAAGCATATTTTTGTACTATGGGACCTAATACTGCTCCTCCCAAAACAAGTAAGACAAATGCAATTTTTAGATACTTTCTGTAATTATCTTTTTTTAATAAAATTAAAATTCCGGTTAAATTAGAAAAAAACATTGCAAAAAACATGAATAAAACATGTGGAATCATTATTACCGCCGGAACATCGCCTTTAAATCTAATTATTACAGGTTCATCTTCTGCAACTTTTATTTCTCTTCCATTTTCTTTCAAAACTAAAAAATATTCCAGTTTTCCTGCAGCAGGTTGTGATGGTAACAATGCTTTGAGTACATTGTTTTCTTTTTGCAATTCTACAGAATCCCATTTAAAATTTCCTGGATAAACTCTGTAATATACAACTCCATTTAAATTTTCAGGGGCCTTTGGCAGTTCCACATAAAAGTCTTTTGTCGAGTTTTGAGAACGTTTGAGTTTAAACTTATACTCCCCTAAGGAGGTTTCAATTTTAAATGTTTTTGGATAAGTGGGACCGGTTATTCTTTGATAAATTGCTGCTGATATTGTTATTGTAGCACCAAGTATAAACGCTAAGAAAGTCTTATTTTTCATAACTAGTTCACTGTTTAAATATTTTACAGTTGTATCATTAACTCAATTCTCTGATTTTCTCGTTCGACTTCCACTTTTATTTGTTCTCCGGGATTTAATTTGCTTAGCCTGAACATGTATTCTTCTATGTCTTTTACGGGCATTCCGTTTATGGATTTAATAATGTCCCCATTTTTCATTCCTGCATTGTGAGCCGGTTTTCCGGGAGTAGCAACCTCAACTCTCAATCCTTCAATATTTGTTGCTGCAATATCAGGCATTATTCCCAAACTAACTTTTAAATTGCCGCCATGACGAGAGTTTTCTTTTGAACTTGGACTGGCTTCTGTAAATATAGGACGCTCGCGTATTTTGTCAATTTCTTTAATTACTGATATCAAGTAATCTCCAATTTCTTTCATTCCTTCGTAATTAATTTTATCCGGAGTGTCGGAGGGCGTATGATAATCGAGGTGCATACCGCTTGAAAAAAACAATACAGGAATATTTTTGGCATAAAATGGAGCGTGATCTGAAGGACCTGAACCTTCGGGAGATAAGACAAGTTTAAAATTGAAATTTTTGTTAACAACATTTAAAATACTATCAGCAGTTGTGAAAGTTCCTGTTCCTCCTATTGAAAGTACTTTTTCTGGTTTTAATCTTCCAACCATATCAAGATTTATCATCAAAACAATATTTTTTAAATCTGTAAACGGGTTTTCCACAAAGAATTTTGATCCTAAAAGTCCTCTTTCTTCGGCTCCAAATGCAACAAAAATTAAAGATCGCTTAGGTTTTATGGGTTGATTCTTAAAATATTTAGCAATTTCAAGCAGTAGAGCAACACCCGAAGCATTATCATCAGCGCCGTAATGAATGGCTGATATATCCGGTACTCTACTTAAGGTTGACGGTCCTCCCATTCCAAGATGATCGTAATGAGCTCCAATTACAATGTATTGATGTCTTAATACAGGATCGCTACCGGTTATATAAGTTACGATATTGGATGATTGACCTTCCACAGTTCTTAGTTCGGTTGAAGCGTTTACTTTAATTTTTGTAAGCATTGACCATGGTTTGTTCCTGCTACTTATAATTTTATCAAGTTCTTCGATGCTATAATTTGATTTTTTTAAAATTTCGTTAGCAGCACTTCTTTTTACATGTATTACCGGAATGTTTACACGTCCTAAATTTCTACGAAGTTTAATAAGATTATCATCTTCGTCAAATTTTTCGGGCGAAACCAGAATAACTCCGCCTGCTCCCATGTCGGCAGCAGTCCTTATTTTGTATTGGTCGGATGAATATTTTTCAAATTTTTTTGTATCGGGTAAATCATTTGGTATTCCGCGAAATATCATAACCCATTTTCCCTTGATTTTAGAGGCTTCGTAATAATCGTTCCAGATGAAATCGGGTTCTAAAATATTAAACCCGTACCCACAAAAATATAATTCCGAACTCAAAGATTTGTTAGCTGAAAAACTTGTAACTGTATAATCTTTATTAAAAGTAAAATTTTTACCGCCGGAATTCAGGCTGTTGTTTTCTCCATAATCAATGTCAGTATCGAATACAAAAAAATCTGTTTGTACGCTCGAAAAATTCAGGCTTTCAAGGTATTCAACAATATAGTTTATCGTTAAAAATTCTTCATCTCCTCCCGAAGGCCTTCCTCCAAATTCTTCTGATGCAAGTGTGTAAACATGTTGTTTAAGGCTTTCAGTCGAAATGCTTTCTCTCTGCGAGATAGCGTATTGTATTGAGAGAGTAAATGACAGAAATAAAATTAAAAATCTTTTGAAGAATCTAAATTTCATAAATAAAAATTTTCCATTTAAACAAAAGTAATAAATATAGGTTTATAAGAACTTAAAAAAAATTTAATGTATTATTAAAATATATGGTAAAAAAAGTTAGCTAACTTTTAGAAATGATTTATAAAACTATTTTTTGTTTCGTAAATGAGTTATAATAGATTTAAATATAGCCAGACCGTCGGTATTTTTTAATTCGGGGTCTGCTGCTCTTTCTGGATGAGGCATCATTCCGAATACATTTTTTTCTTTATTGCAAATACCTGCAATATTCATCAATGACCCGTTCGGATTAGCTTTTTCGGTAAGTTTACCGTTTTCGTCGCAATACCTCCAGATAATTTGATTGTTTTGAATCATTTCGCTGAGTATATCATCAGGGGCGTAATATCTTCCTTCACCGTGAGCAATTGGGATTTTTAGAGGTTTTTCTTTGGTTACAAACATAGTCATTGCAGAATCAGTATTTTCTGCAATTATGTACTGATTTTTGCAAATAAATTTTTGATTTGTATTGTGTAAAAGAGTTCCGGGCAATAATCCTGCTTCGCACAAAATCTGGAATCCGTTGCACACTCCGAAAACAAAACCTCCTTTGTTTGCAAATTCTATGATACTTCCCATTATGGGAGAAAATTTTGCAATTGCTCCTGATCTTAAATAATCTCCATAAGAAAATCCTCCTGGAATTGCAATGGCATCACAGTTTTGTAATTCTGTGTCTTTATGCCATAATTCAACTACTTCTTGTTTGAGAATTTTTCTCAATACATAAGTCATATCATGATCACAATTAGATCCGGGGAATATTACAACTCCAAATTTCATAAATTTAATTTATAATTTTCTCCAAAGATAGAATTATTGTAATAATTATGAAAGTATAAATGAGAATTTTACAAAATTAAAAATTCATCCACTAAGTACTTTACTTGCACTGTAGAGTTATTAACCCAATCTCAGGATGTGCTCCGATTCTTAATGGCATTAAAATAGTTCCGAGTCCGTTACTTATTATCAGAAACTTGTTTTCAAACATGTATTCACCATACCATTCCTTGTAAACTAATGCCGACGGACTGTACTTGTTATTACAGCAAGCAATTTGCATGGAATGAGTGTGTCCGGAAAGAGTTAACATTATATTTTTGTATTTCAGGATCTCCAATTTCCAATATGATGGGTCGTGTGAGAGTAAAACCACAAAATCTTCTTCTCTTGTATTCATTAATGCATGATTTATATCAGCATTACCTCCGAATGGAGGTTTTCCGCTACTTTCTATACCTGCAATTACGAGTTTTGATGTGTTTCTTTTAATTTGAATGTTCTCGTTTAAGAGTAAATTCCAATTAATTTTTGAATAGAAATCCTTTAGTTGATTAAAATTTTGTTCTTTTAATTTATCATCAGACCATTTTACGTAAGTTCCATAATCGTGATTCCCGGTAACTGCAAATACTCCGTCTTTTGCATTTAATTGCGAAAGAATATTTTCAAATCCAAAGGCCTCTGCTGTTAGATTGCTCACCAAATCTCCTGTGAAAACAATTATGTCCGGATTCAAATCATTTATAATGTCTATGGATTCTTTTAGCTTATCTTGATTATTTCTGAAACTTTCTAAATGCAAATCCGAAATATGAACAATTTTGTAATTATTAAATTCTTGTGGTAGATTATAGAATTTCAATTCATATACTTTTAACTTAAAATCAAATCTGCCGTAAAAAATTCCATGAAAAATAATTGATGTAAATACGGCAGTTAAAATTATTTGAGTGATAATTTTGGCATATTTCAATCGCCGCAAACAAGCATTTTTCTTTTTAAGTATGCTAAATGGATAAAAGAGTAATTCGGTTAAAAGGTATATAAACTTCAGAAAATAATTTAAAATCATTATAACTACTATAACCTGAAATACTTCCCAAAAGTTTAGCCTAAAATTGTAATTTCTGTAAATTGTAAAAAATAATGAATTCAGGTATAGTAATATGCAGAAAGTCCAATAAGAGATTTTGAAATATTTGTTGTTTAATTTTTTATGTCTATTTATTAAAAATTGGTAAAATAAAAAATCAATTATTGGAAAAATTAATGCTAAAAGTATTCTAAATAAAATTATTTTCATTCTGAATTTTTAAAACAAAATTCAAAATTAAAAAATTTAAATGCGGATTAGATAAATATGTTTAGAATTTTAAAAATATTTATGCATTGAATTATTAAAGTGTTTATTTTTGACAATGAAAATTTAATGATTAAATAAATGAGTAAGATAGTTGTAGATCAGGTGTTTTTGGATGAGAAATACACAAAGTTTGTATTAAGACGTGAATATAATTGCAATCTGGTGCCAATTGCTGAAATGGAAATTTATGATAAAGCCTGGGAAAAACCAAAAAAAATAAAAAAAGTTGTTATTGATCCTTCAAAGGATGAATATATAATATTTGTAAATGATGAATTTGTAACCTCGAAAACTGTAAAAAAGACTTTGGAAACCTATATCAATTTGGGCTGGAAAGAATTGTAGCAGAGTTTTGTGCACATTTCTCAAAGATAGATTTTATCTCTTCGGGGCTATTTACAATTTTTGTTTTATTAGGATTAATTTCTAATTTTCTCTCTATTACTTGATTTCCTGAAATGATTAATTTTGTTTTCGAAAAAATCTGTTCGTAATCGGATATAATTTCATTTAGGACAGAATCTTCAATTTTTGTAACAAAAAATGTAACAAAAAAATCCGGATTAAAATTTCGTATAATTTCGTAAAGGTCTTTACGAGGTACAAATTGTCCTAAATATAGAGTCTTTAAACCTGATTTTCTTGCTAAATAATAGGAATATAATATGCTGGCTTCATGCCCTTCGGTTTCGGGTAGAGCAAATAATACTTTACAATTTTTTTGAGGAACAGGCTTTTGTTTTTCTATTTCGGAAATAATTTTTTTTCGAATAATGTTTGTTACAAAATGTTCGTGAACAGGCAAAATACTGCCTTGTATCCATAACATTCCGATTTTGTCCAGTAAAGGATAAATCAGTTTTGTAAATGTTTCATCAAAACCAATTTGCGAAATTGATTTAGTAAACATATTTCCAAAATATTCTTCATCGAAACTAAGCATTGCCATCAGATATGACTCTTCTTTCTGATTATAAATTTCACATTCTTTAAACAGATCGAAAAGTTCATTATTTGAAAGCTTACTGAGTTTACCTATTTTATATCCGCATTTTAATAAATATACAATAGCAAGAAGTTTTCTTAATTCAGAATCAGTGTATTTTCGGATATTGGTAGCGGTTCTTTGTGGCTCAAAAATATTATATCTTTTTTCCCATATCCTGATAGTATGGGCCTTAATTCCGCTTATACATTCAAGATCCTTAATGTTGTATTCCAGCTTTGTCAGCATTTTTGTTAATTTTGTTTTGAGATTAACAAAAAAGTTTAAACATTGTTGAAAGAAAAATTCACGACGTTCATAAAATAAGATAAATACAAATAAAAATTATAAATTTTGAGCCAGTTTGCAAATATATTCAATTCCGCGAGTTAGTTCACTCTCTTCGTGTGCAAGATTAATTCTGATATAATTATTCCATTCCTGTCCGAAATGTTGTCCGGGGATTATTGCAGTGTGATAATTCTCGTATAATTTTATTCCAAAATCCAGGCTATTCTCTATATTTTCGGGCAATTTACACCAGATAAAGTAACCACCGTCAATATTTGGAACATAAAAACCACTTTTTTCCAGAAACTTTGATGCATGTAGATAATTTGAATAAATTTTTTTACGAATGTTTTCGAGATAATTTTCGGGATTATTCTCGATAAGAAATTCTGCAACAGCTTGTTGTAAGACTGATGGAGCACATAATCCAATGTAGTCGTGGAGATATGAAAATTTTTCGAAATGTTTTTTATTCATAATTACATAACCTAATCTCCAGCCTGTAATTGAGAGTTTTTTTGAAAAGCTGTTTACGTAAAAAATATTTTCAGGCAAATTGTCAATAGGATAATATGCTGACCGGGTGAAATACAAATCCTTGTAAACGGCATCTATTATCATATAGAATCCTATTTCTTGCGAAAGTGAAATCAGTTTTTGCATTTTCTCCTTTGGAATTATTTTACCATAAGGATTTCCTGGCGAAGCTACAAAAAATATGTTTATTGAATTCCTCTTTGCAAAGCTTATAAATTCATTTTCATCAAAGTAAATATCGTCATTTATGGTATAAGAGTAATATTTATGTTTGAATATTTTTGGTAAATGGATGTATGATTCGTAAGCAGGCGTAAAAGAAGCTGCTCTAATTTCTTTAGAAGTAAGTAAAAATTCGGTTAGATAATTGTATGTTAATGAAATTGCTTCAGTAGCTCCGTTTGTTATTAAAAATTCATTTTCGTTATTCAGGATTTTATAATAGCTGTCGAGATATTGTCGTAAAAGTTGGTTTCCTGTTCCCGGAGCATATTGATTATAATTTTCTGAGGCAATCTTAATTAACTTTTTGGTCAGTTCTATCGGTGGTTGAAATGCCGGAATCCCTTGAGCAAGGTTTATTCCTCCTTTGGTCTTTACAAGATTGCTGAAATAGCTAATTAATGAACCTTGAATTTTCATCAAAAGTTATTTAGAATAAACATCCAGAATTTCTTTGGAAACAACTGCAATATCTAGAACAACAAGCCCATCAATCGTGTAATTAAATTCAGGGTCAACATTAAAATCCACAATTTTTCCTCCTAAGGATAAATATTTCTTTATTAAAACAGGAATGCCGTTTCGGGTAATATCAGTATCTTTAATAAATTTGTCTAGTTGATTTAAGTCAGATCCAATTATGTCCAGGATATTTCTATGATGATGTGTTTTCTTATATTTAAACGGTGTAATTGCAGATACCATGTTCTCATGTTTTTTAACGGAATAATGTCTTTTTAAATATTCGACCATTAAAATTTGAGAATTTAAGGAATATTCACTCGAAATACTAGCAGGACCTATTAAGTATTTATATTCCGGATATTTTTGAGTAACTTGATAAATTCCTTTCCATAACAAGAATAATGATAATGGTCTACGTTGATACTGAGAAACAATGAAAGAACGCCCCATTTCCATTGATTTTGAAAGGACTTTTTCAAATTGGGGATTAAATTTGAATAGAGAGTTTAAATAAAATCCTTTGAATCCCATTTTATCCAGAATTTCTTTGCCTAACCCGATTCTGTATGAACCTGCAATTTCTCCTTCTTCATTATCCCAAAGAATAAGATGTTTATAATATTCATCGTAGGCATCTGTATCAAAAGATCTTCCAGTGCCTTCGCCTACTTCGCGAAATGTTTTTTCTCGCAGAATGGTTATTTGTTCGAAAGCCTTTGGAGCATCAGTTTTATTTATGAAATAACACCAATAATTTTCGTTTTTTAAAACAATAAATTTTTCAGGTAAAGATCTTATTTCTTCAATAATTTCGTTTTTGGGCAAATATTCTTTGAGCGGTTGGAGAACTGGTTTGGCAGTTTTTATTGAATTTTTGTCATCGTATTCCAACAAATAGGTTTTGGATTTTAAGAATTTACCGAGTTCTTTAAGATCTTTGAATTTAGAAATAGCTTTTGCTGACATGGGCGAGCTAAATCGAAGCGTAACTTCTATGTTTCTTTTGATAATGTATTCACGAGGTAACAATGCTGTTCTTAATGAAGGACTAATCTTACCAGCAAAATGAAAAAGATTACTGTTTTCTCCGGAGCAAAATCCCGATATTACAGGTACATTTGTATTCATGGCAAATTTAATCATGTTTCTTTGCCATTCTCTATCCTCGACAAACTTATTTTTACCGTATTTTGTTGAAACCTCTCCGGCAGGTAAAATCACAACAATTCCTCCACTTTTTAGATGATCATACATTTGTTTTAACCCGGAATGACTCGAATATACTTCCTTTCGGGTTTCAAATGGATTAACACCAAATAAGTATGGAGCAATTGGTCTTACTCTTTTTAAAAGAAAATTTGCTATGAATTTGGTATCAGGTCGGATTTTTAATAAAATATTTATAATTATTAAAGCATCAAGTAATCCATAAGGATGATTGAAAAAAAATATGCACGGTCCGCTTAGGGGAATATTTTGAATATCAATGTCAAATGTTTTAATTTTAATATTATTTAGTTTAATGCAATTGTCTGTAAATTTTATGGCGTCATCATCATAAACCTGGTGATACATTCGGTTGAGTTTGTTTAATCTTAGGATATTCATGATAATGTAAGCAAAAAGATTCCCCAACTTACCTTTTGAATTAAATAACTTCTGAACTTCTTGTTTTGAAACTAATATTTTCTGTTCTGAACCCATTACTCTTTTAATACTTTGCAAATATGATAAATTATCTTAATATAAAAAAAATAGTTTTCAACTTTTGTATTTTAATTGATGTATATAAAATAAAAATATTACGAACGAGGCAATAAAAATAATTGTTCCCGATAAAACAAATGCTTGCTTTAAACTGTATAAATCAGCGTACCATCCCACAAAAGGACCAAATCCCGAAAATAATAATCTTATGACAAAATTTCTAACGGATAATATTGTTGCTCTTACAGAAGGATCACAAAAACGATTTATATAATCTTTTAATACTGGCGTTGCAAGACCTCTGGTATAATAAAATAACCATATTATTACAAAAGCAGCAATTGATTCATCATAACCCAAATAAATATAAGATCCGCTGATTATAAAAATTATTAAAAGTAAGGTAGTTTTAACTCCAAGTCTTTTTTCAATTCGGTAAGCAAAAAAGGTTGAAATTCCAACCGTAAGATTCACAACCGACCAAGCAATACCAATTTGATATTCTGTAAAGTTTTGTATTTGAGCGAGATAGGCTTGTAAAAACCATGCCATTGTTAGAGTAGCACAACCCAGAATGCTCGAAAGCAAGATATTTAGAGCTAATTCTTTTGATTCGAATAGCGAAAATTTAACTACTTTTAGAATATGTCTAAATCCGGACTTTACAATCTCATTGTTTTTTTGAGGCTCTATTAATGCTATAGCTGCTGGTATTGCAATAAATGCGACTGCTGTTTGGGCATAAAATGTTGACCGCAAACTGATATGTGCAATAAAACCCCCTGCTACAGCAGCAATAGTTTCGGCAAAGTTTCCTAAAGAGAGCACTCTGCCTTCGTATTTAATATATTGATTTTCTTTATTTTTTAACTTTAGAGTATCATATAGTAATGCCGAATCGCTCCCGCTTATAAAACTTTGTGCTGTTCCAAGTGTTAATTCTGCAATTAAAAAACCCAAAAAACCATAACTTAGACTATAAATTCCAAAACCTAATGTGCCTAAAATTGCTCCGAAAATCATCGTGTTTCTTCTGCCCCAAATATCTGCCAAATAACCACTAGGAATTTCAAGAACTATTATTGCAATACTGTAGATGGCCTGTAATGTTAATACATCCTTTAAACTAAGCCCGTTTTCCTGATAAAATAATACAATAATTGGCATGTAAAGCATAAACCATTTTGCAATTTTTATCAGGTACAGGCAAATTATATTTCTTTTTATTGTATTCATTTCGGTCGCAAAAATATAAAGCTTTGAAGTAATTTTAGAGCAAAAATATCACTTGTAAAACATATAATTAAAGTCTATATTTAACAATAATCCGTTCAAAATTATTAATTTAAACATGCTTGATTTCGGTTTGTAATGTATATTTTCATATTTTTGCATAACTAAATTATTTTTGTGATGAATTTTAAACAGATTTTCGCATTATTTTTTGTTTTCGTTTCTATAAATATGTATTCGCAGACAAAACAATTGAACCAGGATATTTTAAATCATTTTCGCGAAGAATATAAAAATAAATCAGATGATTACAAAGCTTTAAGAAATGCTCTGTCAGCAAATGATTTGAATAGCATAACCCTAAACAGAGATATTGTTGGCAAAGCGGATTACAATTTTAAATATAAAGTTAAAGTAACAGGTATTACAGATCAAAAAAGTTCAGGTCGTTGCTGGATGTTTACGGGTTTAAATACTTTAAGACCTTACGTTATAAATTCCAAAAATCTGAACAATTTTGAATTTTCAACTAACTATTTGTATTTTTATGATTTACTCGAAAAATCAAATTTATTCCTTGAAACTTGTATAGAAACTGCGCTATTGCCAGAAGAAGACAAAATGTATGATTGGTTATTTAAAAATCCAATCGGAGACGGAGGTGTCTGGAATTCTTTTGCAAATCTTGTAGAAAAATACGGAGTTGTTCCTAAATCAGTTATGCCCGAAACATACCATTCCGAAAACACTGCAAAACTGAATAAAGTTTTATCATCAATTCTTCGACAGTATGGAATGAGTTTGAGGAATATGAAAAGACTAAAGCTTGCTTCTCAAAGAATTGATAATGAAAAAATAAGAATGATGTCAGATATATATCGTATTCTTGTTTTATTTCTTGGCGAACCTCCGATAAACTTCGAATATAGATTTGCTGACAAAAACGGTAATATAGAGGATTATAAAACATATACACCTCAAATGTTTTTCAGAGAATTATTTCCCGACTATAAATCAGATGATTATGTTATGTTAATGAATGACCCTTCCAGAGAATATTTTAAAATGTATGAAATTTCATACGACAGAAATGTTATGGAAGGTAAAAACTGGAAATACCTAAACCTACCTGCAGAGGAGTTAAAGAAATTTGCTATTGCAAGTATTAAAAATGATGAAGCTTTGTATGCTTCTTGTGATGTAGGTAAACAACTTAATAAAAATGATGGAACTCTCGACCTCAACAATTATGATTATGAAAGTTTGCTAGGAATAAAATTTACTATGAACAAAGGAGAACGTATTAAAACTTTCGATAGTGGTTCAACTCATGCTATGTTGTTGATGGCTGTTGATACCGATAAAGACGATAAACCTGTTAAGTGGATGTTCGAAAACAGTTGGGGGGCTTCTCATGGATATAACGGATATTTGATATTTACCGATGAATGGTTCGATGAATATATGTTTAGAGTTGTAATAAATAAAAAATATCTGGATGCCGAAACTTTGGAATTGCTGGGTCAGAAACCGATAGTTTTGCCTCCATGGGATCCGATGTTTTGTGCAGATAATTAAATATTAATCTTTATGTGTGGTATTTTTGGATATCTTTCATATAATAACGATGCTAAAATATTCGAGGACAGACTTAAAAACGCAGTTAAGACTCTCGAAAACCGGGGTCCTGATTATAGCGGCATTTTTATTCATAATAATGTAGGTCTTGGTCATACTCGCCTTGCAGTAATTGATACTTCGCAGGCAGGTTCGCAACCTTTTTTTGATTCTCAAAAAAAATATGTTCTTATTTTCAATGGTGAATTCTATAATTTTAAGGATTATATTGACGAACTTAAAAACGATGGAGTTAAATTCATTAGCCGTTCGGATACCGAAGTTTTACTGTATCTTTTGATTAAATATCGTGAAAAAGCCATTGAAAAAATTAACGGTTGTTTTGCTTTTGCTTTTTACGATTTGCAAAAACAAGAATTGCTTCTGGCAAGAGATCGGATGGGAATAAATCCATTAGTATTTTACAAGGACGATAATTTTTTTGTTTTTGGCTCAGAATTGAAGTCATTGCTGGCATTCGGTATTCAAAAAAAGATAAATTATTCTGCTCTGAATTTTTATTTTAAATTAAATTATTTGCCCACTGAAATAAGCATACTTGATAATGTATTCAAATTAAATCCCGGTCATTTTTTAATTGTAAATAAAGAAGGAATAAAGAAGCAAAAATATTATCAGATACCTATACCCGTCGAAAATGAATATGAAACAGACTACAAATCATCGGCAAAGAAACTGAGAGAATTGCTCTCTGAATCTGTAAAAAGAAGACTTATATCTGATGTCCCGATATGCACCTTTCTTAGTGGAGGTATTGATTCAAGCATTATTACAGCAATTGCCTCACAATATACTAAAGATCTAAATACATTCTCAATAGGCTTTAAGAATGAAGAATTTTACGACGAAACAAAATATGCCGAATTGCTCTCAAAAAGATATAAAACTAATCATACGGCATTTTTAATTCAGCCCAAAGATATGCTCGAAGACGTTTTTAAAGTTCTGGAATATCTTGACGAACCTTTTGGGGATTCCTCTTCCATTGCTGTTTATCGTTTGAGTAAATTGGTACGACAAAAAGCAACTGTTGCCCTTAGCGGTGATGGTGCCGATGAAATGTTCGCCGGTTATAATAAGCATTCGGCTCATTTCATGGCAAAATATGCAGGATCTAAAGAAAAACTTACAGCCCTTCTAAATCCTTTATGGAAAAATCTTCCAAAATCAAGATCATCAAAATATACAAATTATATACGCCAACTAAACAGATTTGCTGAAGGTTTCAAACTTTCTCCCGAAGAAAGATATTTTTATTGGGCATCAATTGGTTATGATGATTATGTAAACAACCTGCTGGCAGTTTCATCCGATTATCAAATTTTAAATAAAATAATTTCCAAATATAATAGCCTATCAAACAACTCCGACGACTTAAATTTTGTCTTGTATAAAGATATGCATTTAGTTTTACAAGGAGATATGCTCACAAAAGTTGATTTAATGTCAATGGCTAATAGTCTTGAAGTTCGCACTCCATTTTTAGATCATACTGTTGTTGATTTTGTATTCCGATTACCCTCGTATTTTAAAATTACTGCAAATAATAGAAAAAAAATATTAAAAGATGCGTTCTCCGACTTATTACCCGAAGATATAGTTAGCAGACCTAAGCATGGCTTTGAAGTACCTTTAAAATCTTGGTTAAAAAAAGAATTGTGGACTTTGATTGATGATGATCTTTTAAATGAAGATTTTATTTATGACCAAAAAATCTTTAATTATAATGTGATTAAAACATTGAAAAAACAAGTGTTATCAAAAAATCCTGAAGATAGTCCGGCAAAAATATGGGTTTTAGTGGTATTTCAATATTGGTGGAAAAAATATTATTGCTAATATGCCAAAAGTTTTACGAATAATTAACAGATTTAATTTAGGAGGACCCACCTACAACGTTTCGTACCTTACAAAATACCTTAATAGCGGTTATGAAACTCTGCTTGTGGGCGGAATGAACGATAAAAATGAGGCTTGTTCTGATTACATTGCAAAAAAACTTGGAATACACTTTCTGAAAATTCCTGAAATGACTCGTGATATCGGATATAACGATCTTGTGGCATACTATAAGATTAAAGACATTATCCGTAGATATAAACCCGATATTGTTCACACTCATGCTTCGAAATCGGGATTTTTAGGGCGAAGAGCCGCTGCAGAACTAAAAGTCCCCGTAGTTGTTCATACTTTTCACGGACATATTTTTCATTCATACTTCAATAAATATACAACTCAGATTTTTAAAACAATTGAAAGACAACTTGCTCAAAAAACTGATGCTATTATAGCAATTAGCAATCTCCAAAAATACGAGCTTAGTAAAGTTCATGAAATTGCTCCGGAAGAAAAATTCAGAGTAATTCCATTGGGTTTTGATCTGGAAAGGTTTCAGGAAAACTATGACTTTAAAAGAAAAAGCTTTAGAGATTTATATCATGTTAAAGATGATGAAATTGTTATAACAATAATCGGGAGGTTAGTTCCTGTGAAAAATCATGAGCTTTTTATTAAAGCTGTTGCTGAAGTAAAGAAAAACACAAACCGCAAGATTAAAGCTTTTATCGTTGGAGACGGCGAATTGAGATTTAAACTTGTAGAACTTGCAGTTTCTTTAGGTCTCAAATGCTTTCAGTCTGGAAGTACTAATTATGATGCAGATATATTTTTTACCTCGTGGATTCAAGATGCTGACCTCGTTTTAGCAGCGACTGATATTACTGCACTTACATCTTTTAATGAAGGAACTCCGGTTTCTCTAATTGAGGCTCAAGCAGCAAATTCGCCAATAGTGAGTACTAATGTAGGCGGGATTGAAGACGTTGTTATTAAAGATAAAACAGCTCTTTTAGCAGATAACAATAATCTCGAAGATTTTAGCCAAAAACTTCTTAAACTTGTTAATTCTGATGACCTTAGAAAAGAGATGAAAAAGCAAGGTTGGGAATTTGTAAGAGAAACATTTCACTATACTAGACTTGTTAATGATACGAAAAAACTTTACGATGAATTACTCCTCAGAAAAAAAAATAGTATATTAATATTTCAAAATCAAAATCTTTTATTTTCATAGAAAAAAATAGTTTTTCCATTTTAATTATTAAATTCGTATTTTTGCAAGTTGAAAAATTCGAAAATGAAAAAGAAATTTTTATTGTTTTATTTGGTGGTTTTAATTTTTATTGCCAATTCATGTAAAATCTTAAGACCATCGGAAATGTTTCAAACCGATGATAGTTATCCTGTTTCCAAGTTTGAGCCATCAAAAAATGAATATATAATTCATCCCTATGATCGTATTGCTTTAAGAGTTGTTTCAAACGAAGGAGAATCTTTTTTTGGTACAGGTAATGTTAGTGAAAGCAGTTCAAATTTTCAACGTAATCAGCAAGGTTTTGAATTTCCAGTAGAATTCGATGGTTATGTAAAACTCCCGATTATCGGCAGAATAAAAATAAGCGGAATGACTGTTCGCGAAGCCGAAGATCATCTTGAGAATCTTTATGCTAATTATTTCGTAAATCCATTTGTTCTTTTGCAGGTAACAAACCGAAAGGTTATGGTTTTCATGGACAGTGGAACTAAAGCAAAAATCATAGAAATGCCTTCGGAAAACCTCACACTAATTGAGGCAATTGCTCAAAGCGGAGGTCTTACCGAAACTAGCAAAGCATACAAAATAAAACTCATACGAGGCGAGCTTACCAAAAATCCCGAAATTTATTACTGGAATATTTCTACTCTTACCGATCTTAAAAATTCTAATATAATTCTCGAAGCTAATGATATTATTTATGTAGATTCCCGTCCACAATACTTTAATAGAGTATTAAGAGAAATAGCACCTTATCTTACACTTACAACCACCATTTTGACCATTTACGGAGTATTTTTCAAATTAAAAGCTTCAAATTAACAACTAATGGATACAAAAAATAAAATACCATTTTTTAATCAAAGGTTTGATCCGCATACGTTTTTTACAATTTTAAGAAAAAACCTCTGGATAATTATTTTAATATTTATTATTTCTATTTCTTCAGGTTTTGTTTATTTTCGATATACTCGTCCTGTTTATAAATCCAGTACAGTGATTCAAATAAAGAATGAAAATAAAACCAATCAAATTCTGGGGATTAGTAGTGGAATAATGGAAACTGATCTGGCTCAAGCAATAGAGTTACTGAGATCGAATGAGTTTCTGAAAAATGTAATAAATGTCTTACCGTTAGATGTAAGTTATTTCAGGCAAGGTACATTTCTATCAACAGAATTATATACAAGCTGTCCATTTGAGGTTAAATATCGAATAAACAACCCTATTGTCTATGATCAAAAAATTTCAATGAGATTTACTGAATATAAATGTCAGCTTTCATTTGAAATTGCCGGTCAAAAATATGAATATTTGATAACACCAGAAGAATGGACTTCTGTTCTTGGAATGGAAATTATGATACATTTTCCATCTAAAAAAGACCTGGAGCTAGAACTAAACAATACTGATTCAGAATACTACTTTATTATAAATAATCAAAAGACTTTGTTAAATGGAATAATTTCCAGATTAGAAATACAAATACTAAACGAAACTGCCGGAACAATTTTAATAACATACCGAGATTATAATGCCAAAAAAGCTGCTGATATTGCAAATACTATTGCAGAAAAATTTATTGAATATGATGAGAATAAAAAGAAAGAAAGCGCCAATAATATTTTAAAGTATATCGATCAACAAATGGAGCATGTGTTCTCTCAATTAACTAATACTGAGCAAGAATTACATGACTTTCGAGTTCGTAATAATATTGTTGATATTGATGAAAAAATTTTACTCAGTAAAACAAATTTGTACAGTTCTAAGATTTCTGAATTGGAAACAAAGCTTCTAAATATTGATTTTGAGATTATGACTTTGGAAAAAATAAAAACAGAAATCGAAAATAATCCCGATATAAAAACCTTTGAACTTTTAGCTATGTTATCCGGCCAACGCTCGGAGGCATTTATAAGTTCTATGTTAAATTCTTTGCAGGAATTGATTAACAGACGCGAGGCTTTGTTATTTGATGTTACTACAAATAATCACAGAATAAAAGTTCTCGACGAACAAATAGCATCTCGCAAAGCCACGATAGCTGATTTTACAAATTCGAGCATTCACAGATTAAGAAGCGAAAAGAAAGAAATTGTTCAGAGAATCAAAGATTTAGAACTGAATTCGCTCGATCAAAATAACTATGATGAAATTGAATATGCCCGACTCCTTAGACTTTATACAATAAACGAAAATTTTTACACTCAATTAATTAAAACAAAGGCCGAAACAATGATTTCACAAGCTGGTTATATTAGTAATAATATAATACTCGAAAAAGCTGCAATACCAATTTTCCCTGATTATCCTATTTTGAATAGGGTAATTTTCATGTCCATCATAATTGCATTATTGGTTTCTTTATTATTTGTCGTTGTAAGATACTTACTTTTTAATAAAATACTTACAACCTTAGACATTTCAGAATTTACTGATATTCCGGTTATTGGTGGCATTCCAATGGCTAAAGTCGAGATGTCAGTTTCACAGGTAGTAGTGCATCAGCGACCAAAATCAATGATGGCAGAATCTTTTCGTAATATAAGAACTAACTTAGAGTTTTATCAATCAAAGGATACATGCCGAGTTATAACTATTAGCTCAACAATTGCCGGTGAAGGAAAAACTTTTGTCGGATTAAATATCGGAGCAATTTACGCAATGTCCGACAAAAAAGTCTTAATCATGGATTTTGATCTTAGAAAACCAAGATTACATAAATGTTTTAACGTTGATAATAACAAGGGAGTAAGTACAATAATTCTCGGAAAGCATAAGTTGGAAGAATGTATTAACAAATCAGAGATAGAAAATCTTGATTATGTTATCTCTGGTCCATTACCGCCTAATCCGGCAGAATTTATTTTATCCAAAAGTGTTACTGAGCTAATAGAGTCTGCAAAAAAAATGTACGATATTCTAATTCTTGATACCCCACCGGTAGGAATTGTTACTGATGCAATAATTACTTACGGTTATGCTGATAACCCTATTTATGTAATGCGTGCCGGAGTAAGTCCTAAATCATTTATTGAAAATGTAAATTCTTTTGCTGAGTCAAGCAAATTAAATAATTTATCAATAATTTTAAATGGGATTATTCGTAGTCCTGGCAGATATGGATACGGTTATAAAACAGGTTATGGTTATCAATATGGTTATTCAACTTACGGATATGGATACGGCTATCTTACAAAAATTCATAATTCTTATTACGGCGAAGAAGTTGAAGATACCAGAAATATGATTGAAAAAATAATTGATAAGTTTAAAAAGAAAAAGAAATGAATTATATTTTAATTACAATTTTTTTGTTATCTTTTCTCGCTGCTATTTTAATAGACAGGTTTTTTATTAAAAGACCCATAAAATTTCTTGTTAAAAAAGCTAACAACTCTGCAATAAGATTTAGTACACAATCTAAACCTATTTTTGGCGGAATTAGTTTTTATTCGATTTTTCTTTTATTAATGATAGTTTATTTCGTTTTATATAATGAAGAGGTTTTTGTTTCAAGCGAATATATAAGCATCTTAATAATAGTTACTTTGTCGTTTTTTATGGGGCTTGCCGATGATTTAATAAATACTTCGCCGTTTTTTAAACTTATAGTACAGTTGATATGTTCTGTAATTTTTATTTATTCGGGAGTATATATTAAAATTTCACCTGTTGAATGGATTAATTATGCAATTACAATTTTTTGGGTTGTTGGAATTATGAACTCAATAAATATGCTTGACAATATGGACGCTGTTACAAGCCTAGTTTCTTTATCAATAATTTCCGGAGTTATTTTTGGTAATATTTTTTTTGATGTTTCAATCTCTAATCTGGGAAAATTTATTCTTTTAGGAACAGCAGCATCATTACTTGCTTTTTTATTCTTCAACTGGAATCCTTCTAAAATGTATATGGGTGATAATGGTAGTCAGTATTTAGGAATAATTCTTGCTTGGGTGGGAATAGTATTTTTCTGGAATTCTATTAAAATAGAGGAGGTGCAATATGCCCTTAATTTTAAACAAGCTTTGATTGTTGCTCTCGCTTATATCATTCCATTAACAGATACAACTACTGTCTCAATTAATAGAATGCTAAAAGGCAAATCTCCTTTTGTGGGAGGAAGAGATCATACTACTCACCATCTTTTTTATTTAGGCCTTTCGGTTCGTTGGGTTGGATTTTTGTTGTTTTTACTTAATACTATAGGGGTTATCGTGGCTTTATATCTTATTACTAACTCTAATTCAATAGATTACAATAATCTATGGTATTTTATGATCTTCCCGGTGATTACCTTTTTGCTTTTATATATAAATACTCATATTTCAAAACCAAAATAAACAGATGTTAAACAAGAAATACGTGAAAATCCCATTTTTTATAGTTTTAGGTTTGGGTTTGGGATTGATTGTCTCAAATATTTTTATTTTTTCTAAAGATAGTGATGGAGAAATTGTAAATCAGCAAAAACAGGAAATTGAAAAATATAGTTTTATACATGGTTCTCAGCCGTATATTCCGGATACTTTGAGTTTTTGCGGTGAATCGGTGCCTTTACATTTATTTGATATTTATGAATCGCTTGACTTAGAAATGATAATTAATACTTATCGTCATTCTTCAACGATGTTATATATTAAGCGTGCAAACAGGTTTTTTCCTGAGATAGAACGATTGCTTAAGGAAAATAATATTCCTGATGATATGAAATACTTATGCGTTGCCGAAAGTGGACTGGCTAATGTAATAAGTCCTTCGGGAGCAACAGGTTTTTGGCAATTTATGAAACCTACAGCTCAGGAATATAAGATGATTGTTAATCAAGACATTGATGAAAGATACGATCCTACTTTATCTCTTCTTGCTGCTGCAAAATATTTACAAACTGCATACAGGATGTTTGGCAGTTGGACACTTGCTGCAGCTGCTTACAATATGGGAATTGGCGGTTTAAAAAGAGAAATTGAATATCAAAAAGTAAATTCTTATTATGATCTTAAACTTAATGATGAAACTTCAAGATATGTATTCAGAATATTAGCTCTGAAAATAATAATGTCGAATCCCGAACGTTATGGGTTTTATCTTGAAGAAAAAGATCTATATAAACCTTTAAAAACCACAACAATAATAATTGATACAAGCATCAACGACCTTGTGCAATTTGCTTTCGATAACGGAATCAATTATAAAATATTAACCTACTTCAATCCATGGCTAAGAGGAAAATCGCTTCCTAATCCAAACAAAAAAGAGTATAAAATTGTTATTCCCGAAAGGGACCAAAGACCTTGTGATATTCCTGATAAGAAGTAGATTTTATGAAAAAAAAAGAAAGGTTAATTTCGGTAAGAGGGGCCAGAGTTCATAACCTAAAAAACATTGATTTAGATATCCCTCTATATAAGCTGAATGTAATTACAGGGCTGAGTGGTAGCGGTAAATCATCTCTAGCCTTTGATACCATTTATGCCGAAGGTCAGCGGAGGTATATGGAAACATTTTCTGCTTATGCCCGTCAGTTTATCGGGAAACTCGAAAGACCGGAAGTGGATCTTATTACAGGATTAAGCCCAGTAATAGCCATCGAACAAAAAACTACAGTGAAAAATCCTCGTTCAACTGTTGGAACAATTACAGAAATTTACGACTTTTTAAGATTGCTTTATGCTCGAGCCTCTACAGCCTATTCTTATGTTACAGGCGAAAAAATGGTAAGATATACTGATGATCAAATCGCCGACATCATCATAAAAGAATATGAATCCAAACCGGTTTTTATTCTTGCTCCATTAGTTGACGGACGTAAAGGACATTATAAAGAACTTTTTGAAAACCAACGTAAAAAAGGTTTTATTCAAGCCAGAATTGACGGAGTAATTTCTGAAATGACCCCAAACCTTAAGCTGGATCGTTATAAAACTCATTTCATAGAACTTGTTGTGGATAAATTTATAATTAAAGAGAATGACAGAAAACGATTGAAAAAATCCATAGATCTAGCTATGTCTATTGGTAAAGGAGTAATCATGATCATTGAGAAAAATGTTGAAAAACCTCGTTACTTTAGTCGATTTTTGATGTGTCCGACCAGTGGAATTTCATATAAAGAACCTGCACCTCATACTTTTTCTTTTAATTCGCCTCAAGGGGCTTGCCCAAAATGTAACGGACTTGGTGTAATTACTGATATTGATATTAGCAAAATTATTCCGGATGATTCTTTATCAATTTATAATGGTGCAATTTCTTTTTTGGGCAAGTATAAAAATTCCATGCAGTTTTGGATTCTGGAAGCTCTGGCTGAAAAATTGAATTTTTCTTTAAAAACTCCTGTCAAAGAATTATCCGAAGAATGTCTTGATGCCGTTTTGTTCGGCTATCCCGAAGGGATTAGACTTACCAACACACCTCTTGGAGAAAATTCTAATTATGTTGTTGAGTTTAATGGTATTGTTAATCTTATTAAAGAAAGACAAGAAGAAGAACTTAAAGATCCTTATTCCAATCGTTCTTCATTGCGGTTTAATAAATACATTACTTGTCCTAAATGCAACGGTACAAGATTAAAGCAAGAATCTTTGTATTTTAAATTTGTCGGTAAAAATATTGCCGAACTCAGTCAAATGAGTATTTCGGATTTGAAAAATTTTCTGGAATCCGTTGGCTCTGAAATTGGCGAGCGGGAACGAAAAATATCTGAAGAAATTATTAAAGAAGTTGTTTCCAGATTGGGTTTTTTACTTGATGTCGGGCTCGATTATTTGAGTTTGAATCGTCCGGCTTCGAGTTTATCAGGGGGTGAATCTCAACGAATACGTCTTGCTACACAAATCGGAAGTCGTCTGGTTAATGTGTTGTACATTCTTGATGAACCTAGTATTGGACTGCATCAACGCGACAATCAACGATTAATAAAATCTTTGAAACAACTACGCGATAGAGGAAATACAGTTATCGTTGTAGAACACGATAAGGATATGATTTTAGAATCGGATTTTGTTGTTGATATTGGTCCGGGGGCTGGTCGAAAAGGAGGGGAGATTGTTTTTACCGGAACTCCCCAACAATTGCTTCAGGCTGATACTATTACTGCAAAATATCTGAATGCTAAACTTGAAATTCCTGTTCCATCAAAGAGAAGGGATTTAAGTAAGCAAAAAATCAGTATTTATGGAGCTAGAGGTAATAATTTAAAAAATCTAAATGTTGACATTCCTCTTGGTGGTCTTGTGGTAATTACCGGTGTATCCGGCAGCGGAAAGTCAACATTGCTGAATGAAACTCTGGTGCCAATATTATCAAGACATTTTTATAATTCCACTGCAATGCCACTTGAGTATGATAATATAAAAGGATTGGAAAATATAGATAAATTTATTGAAGTTACTCAAGAACCTATCGGCCGAACTCCAAGATCTAATCCGGCTACCTATACCGGACTTTTTACCGACATACGCGAACTTTTTGCTACCTTACTTGAATCTCAAATAAGGGGGTATAAAGCAGGAAGGTTTTCTTTTAATGTAAAAGGAGGCAGATGCGAAACTTGTAAAGGTGCCGGAGTTAAAGTTATTGAGATGAATTTTCTTCCAGATGTAAGCGTACTGTGCGAAAGTTGTTTGGGTAAAAGATATAATCGCGAAACCCTCGAAGTTCGTTTTAAAGGTAAATCTATTTCAGATGTTTTGAATCTGACAATAAACGCGGCTACGGAGTTTTTTGAAAATATTCCGCATATTCATAAAAAACTTGTAATACTTCAACAAATAGGACTGGGCTATGTAAGTTTAGGACAATCGGCTACTACGCTTTCCGGAGGTGAGGCTCAAAGAATAAAACTTGCAACTGAACTAATGAAAAAAGATACCGGTAAAACTCTGTACATTCTTGATGAACCTACTACAGGATTACATTTTGATGACATAAGAATTTTGCTGAATGTGCTACAGTCATTGATTGACAGGGGAAATAGCATAGTAATCATCGAACATAATATGGATATTATAAAGTCTGCCGATTGGATTATAGATTTGGGACCTGAAGGAGGAGAAAAAGGCGGACAGATTGTAGCTCAAGGTACACCTGAATTTGTTGCTGAGAATTGTAATTCTTTTACGGCTGAGTTTCTGAAGAAGGAATTACAAATTCAAACAGTATAAAGCATTGGAGTATTAAACATCAGGAATGTAGTAAACTGAGGCTTACCATGTATTTTCGGCATAGTTCACACACTGGAAAGTTTGGTTCTAGGCCAAATTTATTATTTTATATTAAAAAAGTACAAAGCCCATTAAGTTATCGAAGATAATTTGCATAATGCTCAACAGTTTGATAATAACAGGTGTTTTGAGATCACTTTTGCAAGTTAAAAATAGCACCCTAAAGCCCGTATGTGTTAACTTTTCGGCAAATTATGAATTTCAAAATTCGGAATTTAGTTCAATTTTGGGCATAAAAAAAGGTCAAACAATGTTGACCTTTTTATTTAGAATAAAACATTGTTATTTAATTGTAATTGATTTTGTAATTTCTCCTGAATTTGTAATTACAGTGATAAAGTAAGTTCCTTTATTAAAATTGCTTACATCAACAACTTGTTTATCCTGATCGAATTTTGAAGAAAATATAATTTTTCCAAGCAGATCTGTGATTTTAATTTCTTTGATATTTGTTGCTTCAACAATAATTTGTGAATTTGCGGGATTAGGATATATTTTTACATTTTCAGGCAATGTATTATTTATTCCTGATAAATCTGAAACAACAATATAATCTTCTTTTGTTAATGTTGAGCTTCCAGATTCGTTGTAAACAGTGAGGGTTACATCATAAGTTCCTGCAGCAGTGTAAATTACTGTAGGATTTTGCTCCAAGCTGGTTTCGGGAGTTCCGCCTTCAAAAATCCATTCCCATGCTGTTGGGTTTCCTGAGCTCAAGTCTTGAAATTGCACAGGTTCGTTAATCTGAATAGCTGTAGCTGCTGCAGAAAAATCAGCAACTGGTGGAGGAGGAAGAATTATAACAACAAGCGAAGTGTCATCAGTAACAGGATTTTGTGCTACCGGTTGTCCAAAAACATTTACGTAAGGTACAATTGTCAATGTCAATGGATACTCGCCGGCTTGTGCAGGTGTTCCATAGAGTTGACAGCAGTATCTTGTTGCAGGATTAGTTACAAGAAAGACATCCTGACTTTTACACCATGTCATTCCTTCTGGTAGTCCTGAAACATTGGTGATTTTAATTGAGTGAATAACTGGTAACCCCATGTAGGAAGATGGCGGAATTACTGTTACTGTTTCATCATAGTATACGCCTTCGTATCCAACAGGTAAAACTTCGGGACAAACTTCTCCCGGATTTAAGACATCTTCACAAGTAGGATCGGGTGTACAGGGTGGATTACAGATTTGTGCGTTTACCACCAAAGCAAAACTAACAAAGCTAAAAAGTATAAACAAATTTTTCATAATATATAAGTTTTGGTTTTTCTAAAAATTGCTACTAATCATAATTTCAAAGCGACGTGGTGGGTGCATATCTCCCGGGCGTCCAACATATTCTTGATTTAATAAATTTTTTACTATGAAGGATGCTCTTAGTTTTTCGCTGAAAATAAATGAGAATCTTACATCAATGTTAAAATAAGGCTTTTGGGCATTTTCGATTCTGTAATTCCAATAGCCGGGAAGTAAAAATGAGCTGAATAAGCGATAAGAATCGTAAGTAACGGTATCAACGGAATATCTGTCTCTCTCATCGCAAAATAGTCTGTCAACATTTTCAATGGGTGATTTATAAATAATTGTTGTACCTAAAGAAATTCTTTTTGTTTCGATGTTTAAATCTGCTTTAATAGTATGTTTATTTCGGTATTTGAGAATTGGAGATAAACTTGAAGCAGTGCTATCAACATAATTTTTATAAACTGGATAATTATAGTTATAACCGGCCATTCCGGTGATTAAAACTTTTCTTACTTTTCCACCAATAGAAGCGGAAGCATCTAATCCGGTAATTACTATGTTTCCGATATTTTGTGCCTGGAATCCGGGTAAACCTCCTGAATTTGGCGGAACAGCCATATAAGTTGTTGTATCAACAAAAGCAAAGTTAAACTCCATTGTATTGTAAATTTCCTGTTTATATATTGCCAGGTCGGCAAATCCTCTCCATTTTCTTATTCTGTAGCCTTGTTTTATCCCAACTTCAGCACTCCATCCTTCTTCGGGTTCTAAGTAAGGATTCGGGAAAATCTGTACCATGCCTAGACTTGTTGCTGTAAATTTTTCAGCAATTGAGGGAAATCTGTATCCTTGCCCAACCGAAGCTCTTACAAAAGTATTATCTGTAACAGCATAATTTGCTCCTGAACGGAAAACTGGTTTAAATGGGATGTTCATGGAGCTATTTATAGTTGATCTTGTTTCAATCAGTGATTCGGTTAAAACTGAATCTATTCTAAATGACTCAGCTCTTAGTCCTCCCGAAAGTTTTAATCTGCCGAATTTAACATCAACTTGAGCATATCCTGCAAGATTGTTTGAAGTATGATCTCCAAATAGATTGGCTTGAATCATTGAATATGACTCTACAATTCCGGCGGTAATGTTCCATTTTTCTTTGATAGTTGTCTGATACTGAAATTCTCCGTAAAAGGTATGTCCTATCGAATTTTTTAATGTGTCATTTGGAATTACATTTTCAGTTCTGAAATATCGTGTTCTTAAGCTGTATTTTGAGCCATTGGTTTTATAATAATAAATAAATGGGTCAATATTCATTCTGAAACATTGAGTTGGAGCGGCATCTCCAAACAATAAATTGGGCTTGTAGGCATTAGTGTCGGATTGCCACATGAAAAAGTCGCTTTTATCCACAGCCATAAAGTTAGAATTAAATCCGACAGCTAATCCTTGAATTTTTTGGCTTCGATATCTTAGATTTGCATTAAATCTGCTACGTCTTTCATATTCGGATTCACGGTAACCTTCGTTTATAAAATGGTTTCCTCCCATTGATAAGTCAAGATTATCTAATTGCTGGGCATGATGAAAACTCAATCCCGAATACATTGGACTTCTTACCCAATAGAAAATTTCATCTCTTAACGGAACATTCAGTGGATTTAAAGCACTATTATTTGTAGAGAAAAACTCTTTTTCCCACCACTTGTTTCTTAAATCTTTGGGTTTACCATAAACTCCACTGAAATAAGAAACTTTTGTAACAGGTTTATCCGTGGGGTATCCACTTCTCACATTTATTACTCCTCCTAATGCAGAAGAACCAAATAGGGCAGAACTTGCACCTTTAACTACTTCTACTTGTGAAACATTTTCAATTGGAACAAAATTCCATTTTACATCACCTGCATCAGCAGACATAATAGGAAGCTCATCCATTAGAATTATTACGCGGCTACCAGCTCCATAACTCCAACCGGTAGTGGCTCTAATACTCACCTGGGAATCGTTTAAGTCAACCCCCGGAATAACATTCAAGGCGTAATCTAATGTGAGTGCATTAAGATTTTCAATAGTTTGTGGCTTCATGACTTCCATAGAAACTGTTACTTCCGAAAGTTTTTGCTCGTATTTACCAGCACTTACAACAACCTCTTCGATAATTTCTGCTTTTGGAGCCAATTCAATGTTAATTACTTCCGGCTTTCCAACAATAAGTTCTATGTCTTTCTTAACTTCTTCAAAACCAATGTAAACAAATTTTACTTCATATTGTCCCGGGTATAAAGCTATCCTGTAATTACCATCAAAATCTGTTGTAGTTCCAAGTAATTTGCTGTCGACAACCAATTTGTTTTTTATCATTATATTTACTCCGTATAAGCCGGTATTTGAACCTTTTTCTGTTACTTTTCCCGAAAGCTGTACTGTTTGTGAGTAAGAAATAATGCTTAAAAAACAAACAAAAAGGAATAATAAAAGTAAAGATTTCCTCATATTAATGAAATTTGGTTAACTTCCAAAAATAATTAAGAAATTTTACATGCTCTTTTTAAATAAACTTATATTGTATTTTGACTTTAAAAATACGTATTAATACCCATGTATTTTTAATGTGCAAAAATGCATAAAAAATTAAAATTGTACAACTAAACGCATGATTATAAATATAAAAATCAAAAAAATATTTGTCTAATATTTATCTTGATAATGTTTAATATAATGTTTTTTAAGAAAAAATTAACAAAACATTGCATTATTTATATTCAAAATATTGTTTCAGGATTAAATTTTAAAGTAAAATATAAATCTGCTACTTAACAACTATATTTACAATCTTTCGAGGAACAATAATGATTTTTACGATTTCTTTACCTTCAATCCATTTTTTAGAATTTTCATTACTTAGAACAATCTCTTTTATTTGTTCATTGTTCAAGTTGATGCCAAGGTCGAGATTAAATCTTGTTTTGCCATTAAACGAAATAGGATAGCTGAAAGAATTTTCTTGCGTGTAAGCATCGTTATAAATGGGCCAGTTTTGTTTTGTAACACTGTCTTTATGTCCTGCTAAGTGCCATAGCTCTTCAGCGATATGAGGAGCAAAAGGAGACATTAAAATGCATAAAGGTTCAAGGATTTTACGCTTATTGCAGTTGTTAAGTTCATTTACGCAAATCATCAAAGTACTGATTGCTGTGTTAAAGGCCAATTTTTCAATGTCCTCGCTTACTTTTTTTATGGTTTTATGCAGGATTTTCAATTCATTTAAATCTGGTTGTTCGTCAGAAAGATAAAATTCATTTTTGTTGTTAAAGAATAACCTCCAGAATTTTCTCAGGAATCTGAAAGCTCCTTCAATGCCATTTGTATCCCATGGTTTTGCTTGTTCAATTGGTCCTAAAAACATTTCATAAATTCTGAGTGTGTCGGCACCGTATTTTTCAACTATATCATCCGGGTTTTGTACATTGTGCATTGATTTTGACATTTTTTCAATTTCCCAGCCGCAATGATACTTGCCGTCTTCTTCGAGAATAAACTCTGCATTTTCAAATTCAGGTTGCCATTTACGGAACTTGTCAATGTCTAAAATATCGTTATTAACAATATTAATGTCAACATGTATTTTTTGAGTTTCGTAATTATCTTTTAGGTTGTACGAAACAAAAGTATTCGTTCCTGTAATTCGGTAAACAAAATTAGAACGACCTTGAATCATTCCTTGATTTACGAGTTTTTGGAAAGGTTCATCTTTTGGAACTAATCCGAGGTCGTAAAGAAATTTATTCCAGAATCTTGCATATATTAAATGTCCGGTTGCATGTTCTCTGCCTCCGATATAAAGGTCAACATTATGCCAATAATTAACGGCTTTTTCAGACACTAATTCCCATTCATTGTGCGGGTCCATATATCGGAGGTAATATCCCGAAGACCCGGCAAAGCCTGGCATAGTAGAAGTTTCGAGCGGATATCCGTCGAATGTTTTCCAATTTTTTGCTCTGGCCAATGGAGGTTCGCCTTCTTCGGTTGGCAAAAATTTGTCTATTTCGGGAAGCTCAAGAGGAAGCTCTTCGATGCTTAAAGCATGTGGTATTCCATCTTTATAATAAATCGGAATGGGTTCTCCCCAATATCTTTGTCTTCCAAAAATTGCATCTCGCAATCTGTAGTTTACTTTCTTTTTACCTATTCCGGATTCTTCAATTTGTTTTATGATGGTTTTTATTGCGTCTTTAACCTCTAACCCATTAATAATACCGGAATTAATCATTATTCCTTCTTTTGAATCATAGGACTCTGTCCATTCTTCTACCGGAATATTATCTTCGTTCGGACGTTTAACAACCTGAATTATAGGTAAATTGAAATGACGTGCAAATGCAAAGTCTCTGCTGTCGTGGGCAGGTACTGCCATTATTGCTCCCGTACCATATCCTATCAAAACATAATCAGCAATGTAAACAGGAATTTGTTGTTTGGTGAAAGGATTTATTGCATAGGAACCTGTAAATTGACCACTTACTTTTTTTTCAGCCATTCGTTCTACTTCTGAACGATTTTTTGCCCATTGAATATATTCTGAAACGTTTTGCTTGTATTCTGGACTTGCAATTTCAAGCGACATTTCATGTTCGGGAGCAAGTACCATAAAAGTTGCTCCATAAATTGTATCGGGACGTGTTGTAAAAACTTCAATTTTGCGAATAGAATTGACAATTTCAAAAAATATTGTTGCACCTTCGCTGCGACCAATCCAATTTGTCTGAATTTCAACTACCGGTTCCGGCCAATCTATTGTTGCAAACCCATCGAGTAGTCTTTGTGCATAGGCTGTAATTCTGAGCAGCCATTGTTTCATTTTTTTTCTTTCGACGGGATATCCGCCTCTTACCGAAAAACCATCAGTCACTTCGTCGTTGGCAAGTACAGTTCCTAATTTAGGGCACCAGTTTACGTATGCTTCCGACAAATACATCAACCTGTAATTCATCAGAATTTCCTGACGTTTTTTGAAATCCATTTTTTGCCATTCTTCGGCAGTAAATTCTTCATGTTCGGAATGAACAGCATTAACTCCAAAAGAACCGTATTTTGCAAATTTTTCTTCTAAAAATTTTATCGGATTGGCACGATTTAAATCATTGTCGTAGTAATGCTTAAATAATTGAATTACAACCCATTGTGTCCATTTGTAATAATTTGGGTCACAGGTTCTTATTTCTCTGTCCCAATCGTAAGAAAAACCGATATTATCAAGCTGTTCGCGATAGCGTTGAATGTTTTTTTCGGTAGTAATGGCCGGATGTGTTCCTGTTTGAATTGCGTATTGCTCTGCCGGAAGCCCAAAAGCATCATAGCCCATGGGATGCAATACATTAAATCCTCTATGTGTTTTATATCTTGAATAAATGTCAGAAGCAATATATCCTAATGGATGTCCGACATGTAATCCAGCTCCTGAGGGATATGGAAACATGTCGAGCACATAATATTTAGGTTTCGACTTATCAATTTCTACTTTATAGGTTTTGTTTTCTTTCCAGTATTTTTGCCACTTTATCTGTATCTCTCGAAAATTGTATTCCATACTTTTTTTAGGCAAAAATACAATAAATCATAGAATTACAATATTTGATTTAATAAAAGTTATTGTTATAACCGAAGCTGTAAATACTATTTTGAAATATTGACTCGAATATAGGCTCCCCCCTCGTTATTATTTCCAATTTTAAATTTAAAGTTATGAATTTCGATGATATATTTCGATAGGAATAAATTGAAATTTTGCTTTTTGTTTTCTCTAATGATTTTATGCGGATACAGTATTACATCTTTATCGAATTTTTTGTTTGATTTAATAATGTTTATGGAAATTTCGTCATCAGATTTTGTAACATTAATATTTATTGTTTCTGACTTTTCGGAATTTTCAATAATGAAATCAAGTAATGACACAAAGGCCGCTTTAATATATTCTTCATCAGCTTTGATAATTATATCAGCATCAATATTTGTATTTATGTTTAAGTGATTCAAATTAATTTTTTTTGAGCTGCTGTTGATTGCTTCTGCAATAATTTTAGCAACAAAAACATCTTTTAATTTCAGGGCTTTTTCTCTCAGACTAAAAATTTCGTGATATTGATGAATTGATTCTATTTCTTTAACATTGTTTTTAATTGCTTTTTCCAATTCAAATAATATTGCGGTTTGCTTTTCGTTTAGTTGTTCGGATTTTAATAAACTCAGCGGAATGCTTGTTTGTATTTGTATTTTTAATATTGCCTGATTATAAAGATTTAATATTTCGCTGTAATGGTTTCCTATTGATTCAAAATGCTTATTATGTTCTAATAAGTTTTTTTTAAGTTTGTTTATTTCCTTGTTATAGAAGTCTTCTCTTTTTTCGAGGTAGGATTTATGATAATTAAGCATATCTTTTGCTTTTTTAAGTTCGATATGAGTTTTTACTCTTACGAGAAGTTCATCGGCTTTGAAAGGTTTTGAGATATAATCAACACCGCCGTATTCGAATCCTAATGTTATACTGTCAATATCGGTTTTTGCAGTAACAAAAATAATAGGAATATTATTTTTGTTCTCGAGTTTTTTAATTCTTTTGCAGGTTTCGAAACCATCTATTCCCGGCATCATAACATCAAGAAGGATTAAATCGAAATCTTCCTTTTCGAGAATTTTTATAGCTTCTTTACCACTTGTAGCATATTCTACATCGTAACCATCATTTGTAAGATGATTAGCTAGTATCTGAATATTTTTTGGTCTGTCGTCAACGATTAAAATTCTACTGTTCATATTTTATTGTTTTAATAAGGTTTCGATTTTATTAATCAGTATATCGGAAATAATTGGTTTCTGAATAAAATCATTACAATATTTTTGTATTTTAATATCATAATCCATATCATAATTAAATGCTGTTTGAATGATAATTGGTATTTTTTGATTGAATTTTCTTATTTCAAAGCTTGTTTCTATTCCGTCCATATCAGGCATTCGTATATCCATTAAGATAAGGTTAATTTCATTTTCTTTTTCTTTTAATATTTTTATGGCTTGAATTCCGCTAGTTGCAATAATATAATCATATCCATACATTTTGAAAATTTCCGAAAGGTAAATGTAATTAAACTCTTCGTCTTCTACAATTAAAATTTTTGCTTTTAGATTTTCTTTAGTAATTGGTTTATCCGAAATCTTTTTGTCAAAAACACTATTATTGGAGGAATTTGATATTTCAAAAGTTATAATTGCAGCATCTCCGCTTTTTGAGGAATATAATTTTAAATACCCGCCAAGATGTTCTAAAAAAGCTGAAAAAGTTTTTAACTGAAGCCAATATTTTGAGTTTTTGTTTTTATTAAAAAACAAATCTGACGATACGTATTTATCCTCGGCAATTTTAGTTGAATTGGGTCTAATCTTAATTTCCAAAAGCTTAGCTATAACCGATATTTGTATTATTAAAGTTCCTGAGTTATTGTTTTCTATTAAATGTTTAAATAAAAAATTTAATGTCTTGCTTATTTTTTGAAGATCCGAAAAAACAATTTCTCCCGTTTTGGGAATTTTTATTATTTTTTCAATTCCAATATTTTTTGATTCAATTTGTTGAGATAAATTTTTTAAGATTTCATCTATTAGCGAAACTATGTTGAAAGAGCTTTTAAAAATTTCTAATTTACCGGCGGATATATCCGATAATGTATTTAATGATTCAATCACACTAATAAGCTCATCTGAATTCTTTTTGATTATTTCAAGATAATTCTCTTTTTTGCTAGAATCGTAGATGTTTCCATCAAGCATTTGTGAAAATCCGATTATTGTAGAAATAGGTTCTCGGAGTTCATAAGCGATGCTTTCAACAAGATTATCGTTTTGTTCTTTAAGTCTTTTTAATTGTATTGATAAGTTGGCGGATTCTTCTTTTGCTTTTATGAAGTTTGTATTATCAATAATTAAACACAAAATTAGATTTTTATCAAAATCCGGAATTGTAAAATAAATATTCAAATGTTTTTCGACTTCATTTTGTTTTGAGTTATAAATACTTGCATGTACTTTAATTTCTAAATCGCTGAATATTTCATTCAACTTATCAATGCTTAAGTTTTCACCTTCTTTGTTTTGAATATCATGAAAACGAAAAACTTCTAAAAGATTTTTTCCTGTTACATCTGTATTAATTTCCTTTAAAAGTGTTTTTGTCTGAATTATATTCAAATTTTTATCGAGATAAAGCAAACTGTGATTAACATTTTTTTGCATAAGAGAACACTCAATCTCATTAATTTTAAGAATATTATTTAGTGCCGCTTTCTCACTAATATCATTATGCAATCCGATAATTAAAATTTCATTTTCATTTTCCGAAAATTTCACAAATTTCGAGTATATTGTTTTATCATTTCCTTTTGCATCTTTAATCTTTAATTCATGTTCAAATTCGTATATTCTTTTGGAGATTATTGCTTCAAATCCGTTTTTAATAATGTTTTGTTCGAATTCAGAGACAAAATCAATGAAGTTATCAAAAGTTTGAAATGGAATTTCGTCATAAGATAATTCAAAAAACTTGTAGAATATTTTATTTGCTGAAAAAGTTCTATTTGTAGGTAAAATTAAAGTGATTCCAATATTTTCCATTTCAATTATAAATTCTAATTTTTTTATGGTATTCTCAAGTTCCTTTTCAAGTTTAGCAGTTGTTTCAACATTTCTTAAAAAACCTTCAATGAATAAAGGGTTTTTGTTTTCATCAAAAACTATTTTGGTGTTTAACGATATAGGAATAATTTTTCCTGATTTATGTTTTAAATGAATTCTTTCGTTAATAAGTTCTCTTTTTTCATAAAACTTTTTATATATTAATTCTCTTTCTGAAACATCATTGTAAAAAAATGCATCAGGCTTACCGATGACTTCTTCGGGTAAATACCCGCCAAATTCTGTTATCGAAGGGCTGATATCAAGAATAGTACCGTTAAAATCAATTTTATAATAAACATCCATTAAATTATTATAAATTCTTTGATATTCAGAATTTTTATTTTTGATTTCATAAAGTTTCTGATTTGTTTTTATTTTTTCTTTAAATTGTTTTCTCAAGAATATGATAACAAAAATGTGAACTATAACAAAAAATAATATTATACATATAATTAAAAGATTGTAATTTGATTTTTCTTTATTTTGAAAATTTTGGATGTGCCATGATAATATTGTATTGCTGATTGTCTCGGGATTGGTATTATGAATAGCTCGATTCAAAATTGGCAATAATTGGTAATGCTTTTCGTTGATTGCGAAACATACAGTTTCCTGAAATGGTAATTCAAAACACAATTTGATATTGTTTTTGTCTAATTTATTTTTAAAATATAAATAAGAATATTTATGGAGAATGCCAAAGTCAATGGTTTCAGAATTTAAGTCATCAATAAGTTTATCAAAATTTAAGTAGCTAGTAAAATTTGTTTGAGGATATCTTTTTATTAATTCTTCCTTAATCCAATACGAAGAATAAATTCCCACAGTTTGATTTTCGGCTTGCAATAAACTATTTATATCTTTTTCTTTTGAAATTAAAACAAATGAATTTTTAAAGTAAGAATCAGAAAACAGAAAATATTTTGCTCTTTCTGGATTATAGTTTAATCCTGCAATTATGTCAATTTTTCCGGTTTTTAGGTCGTTTAGCAATTTATCAAAATTATCATAAGCAACGGATTGTGTTTTAAGATTAATCTTTTTAAAAATCAAATTATTTATTTCGGGTATAAAGCCTTGTAACTCACCATTTTCGGAATATTCCAAAGGGACTCTGAAAGTTTTATATCCTATTTTTAAAACCGGTAATGAATTTATATAATCTATTTCTTCGGGATATAAAACAAAATCAAAATCTATATTATTATTTACATTGTATTTTTTTAAAATGTTTGATTTAAATTTAGAATCAATAATTGCGAAAACTTTATTTACTATATTTAAAAGTAATTCATCTTTTTTATTTATTCCAAAATAAATATTAATTGTCTCAAGATTTTTATTTATTTTAAATTTTAGATTTTTGTTTTTTAATTTATTTAATAATGAAAAATATTCTCCTGCCAAAAAATTCATAGCATTTTTTTCTAAGGCATCAAAAGCAGCATCTTCGGAATCATATTCAATAAAGTTAATTCCGGCTATCTGTTGTTCAAGAAATTTTTTTACATAAATATTTTTTCCTATAGCCACATTATTCCCCGATAGATCAGTAAGTTTATTTAAAGTTTTATTTCTTGAAATAATTACCAGATTTGTTTTAACTATTTTGCTTGAGAATAGTAATTGGTTTCCTTGATAAAAATTGGTGATAAACGGAATTAACTCTGCCTGTTCAGTTTCCAATAGTTTTAAAGCGTTTTCGCAATTTGCAATGATTGTATCGCATTGTAATCCTGTATATTCAAGAAAAATATCGAGGTAATCTTTATTTATGCCAAAACCGTGATTATTTAAAAATAACCAGTAAGGACTAAAATCATTTTGCAAAAAAATTACTTTAATTTTAATTTTATTATTTAAATATTGAATTTCTTCTTTAGATAATTCTTTTTTTAAATCCGGATGTATTTTTGCAAACCCTGCAAATGAGAGACATAAAAGAAAAAATATTAATATTTTTATTTTCATGGTTTTATTTATAAGATTAGATTTTCTCATTTTTAATATTTATGAAAAGAGTTTTAAAATAATCAATAACTTCAACATCGAATTCTCGCAAAGCTTTTTCCAGACTGTCAATGAGTTTTTCGGAGTCTGCGTCTTTATTGTTTATAAATGAGTTTTTAATTTCTGAGATAAATGAAATCAATAATTTTTTTGTAAAGTCCGAAGGTTCCGAAATCTTGTTTTTGATAAGGAAATCTTTAATAATGTTTTTTGACATATTATCAAAGGATAATGATTTGTTTTTTATAGGTTTTGAAGAAGATATTTCTTTGTAGGATATGAATTTTTTCAGTTCGTTTATAAGTGCAGACTTTATCACCGGTTTTGTTATGTATCCGTCGAAATAGTTGGTTATTTTTTCTTCAACAAGAATCCTTTCAATAGCAACAGTATATGCAATTATTTTTGTTTTTGTCGAAATTTTTTCTTTTACGGCTTTAGCAACATCTATTCCTGAAATATCCGGAAGTCTGATATCAAGGATTAAAATATCAGGTTTCACTTGTTTCACTACTTGTAAAGCATGGTTGCCTGAAACAGCTTCGTAAATAGCGAAATTATATGGTCTAAGGTGTTCGGTTAAAATATCGCGGCTGTCGTTAGCATCATCGGTAATAAGAATTTTTGCTTTATCAAAAATTACATCAAGAACCTTTTTGGATTCTTTTGCAAAAATTTGATTTGTAATCTCATATTCTATGTTTGGAATACTAACTGTAAAAGTTGTACCGTAATTTAGTTTGCTTTCGACGGAAATATTTCCGTTCATTAGTCTTATTATTCTTTTGCAAATACTTAGTCCAAGACCGGTTCCTCCAAATTTTTGATTATCAATGTTTCCGGCTTGTTCGAAAGGTAAAAAAATTTTTTTTAGATCGTATTCTGAAATTCCCGGTCCGCTGTCGCTTATTTTTATTTCTATATCGGCGAGAGAGTTTTCTTTTAAGTGATATTTGAGGTTAATTTCAACAAATCCTTGTTCTGTAAATTTTATGGCATTGCCAACTAAATTAATCAATACCTGACGAATTTTGTGCCCGTCAATGTTCACAACCAGATTTTGTTCAATGTTCGAAACTACTTTAAAGTTCAAGCCTTTTTCTTCGGCACGCAATTTAAAAATACTGTTTATTTCGTCCAGAATTTTATTTAGATCATGATAGTCGGGATTGAGATTTATTTTTCCGGATTCGATTTTTGCCAAATCTAAAATATCGTTTATAAGATTTAAGAGTGTTTTGCCCGCTATGAGTATGGAGTTAGCATGATTTTTTACTACAGGGTCGGCGGCAATATTTGCCAATATTTCTGAGAACCCGATTATCGAATTTAGCGGTGTGCGAATCTCATGACTCATGTTTGCGAGAAAAATAGATTTTGCTCTATTGGCATTTACGGCCTCATTTTTAAGATTTAGTAGTTTTTCTTCTAGATTTTTTAACTGTGTAATATCTGTTGCATGACTTACAATAGCATATACATTATTGTTTTCGTCTTTTAATGGAACTTTGTTTACCAAAAAGTATCTTTGTTCACCTGTTGAAATAAAAAGTTTCTGTTCATAAGTTCTTGGAATTCCAAAATGTGAAATTTCGATGTCAATATGTTGTATTATGTTAGCATCATTAGGGTGGTAAATATCTTTATTGGTTTTACCTACAATTGTTTCTGCAGATTGTCCGAAAGTTTCAAGATATGTATTATTTGCCATTAAAATATTTCCAAAATTATCCTTTACTACCACTAAAGAAGGAATAGCATTAATTATTTTCTGTAACCAAAGTTGAATTCTTTCGTATTTTTTTACAGTTTCGCTATATTCAGTAAGATCCTTAATTTCTGCAATAATTACTTCGGAGTTATTGTAGTAAATTTTATTTAATCTAATCTGTCCATGAAATTTTGAGCCATCAAATCTTATAAATTCCCATTCCAGTGGGATATTCTCTATTTTTTCAAAATTTATTTTTGCCTGTTTAATAAAAAATGAAATTAATTTTTCCTTTTGTAAATCATTTGTCTGTAGTTTTATAAAATCGAGATTTTTAAAATCGGAGGCATTGTTTGCTTTAAAAAGCTCTTTAGCTTTTTTATTTGAGTAAATTATATTTAAAGTTTGAGGATTTAACAAAAAAAATGCATTTTCGGAATAATTTGTATAATATTTATAGAGAGATTCATAGTTTTTACATTTCTTAAGTAAATTTGTGATTTCTGTAATATCCCTTAGTATTATTGCAAACCTCTCATCATTAAGCATAAAGGCAAATACTTCGAGATTCTTTTTTAATTTTTCGTCAAAAACATCAAATTCTATTTTTTTGTTTTTTTGTAATGATTCTATTTCATTTAGTATAGTTTTTTGAAATGAGATTTCGGTAATTTTTTCTAAAGGTTTATTTACAATTGAAAATCCATTAATGTTTGTTAATAATTCAAATTCTGAATTAATCACCACAAAATAATAATCTTGCTGGTTATTTGAAAATTTTTTTTCTGCAATAAGCAAAGGTAGAGGAAAGTTTTCGATAATAAATTTTCTTTCTTTTGAAATGAAATCTAATTCTGATTTAATTTTCTTATAATCTGAAATATCTTTATGATAACCGTGATAAACTGCATTTCCTTTGGGAGTATAATCAACAATTTTTGCAAATACTTCGATATACATTTTACCTTTAACGGGATGATTAAAAGTATATTCATCAAAAAACTCGGAAATCTGAGCTTTTTTCATCATTCCCATTCGTTTCTCCACCAGTTGAAGCGATTCTTTATCGCAGTACGAGACAAGGTTGTCAACAGTGGAATTTTCATAAACTTCTCTTTCAATACCGAAAATTTCCAGCCATTCATCAGAAACATCGGGTTTGGGTTCTGCAGTATTCCATTCCCAAAACCCGAGTTTGTTTTTAGAACTTATATTTTTAATAATGTTATAATATTTTTCTTTTAGTTCTTTATTTTTTTTCTCTTCTGTAATATCCCTCACAATTGAATAGACTCTTAAAAAAATTATGAAGCCTGCAGTTAATAAAAAAAGTATTAAAATAATGTAAAATATTAAATCTTGTTTTCCTTTTTCAATGGATTTCAGAAATTCCGAATGTGATTTTATTTCTATGTTCAAGTAATAATAACATTTTTGCGTTAATTCTAAACTAATAGGATTGAATACTTCAACAAATTTATTAAGTGCTTCTTGCTTTTTATCGTTGTAATACAAATTTAAGATATTTTTATAATGCAAATCGAGGTCTTTTTTAATGTTTATTAATTCAGTTTGTTTTATGATTTGCAATTGATTCAGTGCAGAATCCATTGATAAGGAATAATAATGTATTTTTTTAAGAATGCTATCAGTTGAATAAAAATATTCGTTATCGCTAATTAACAAAAAAATATTATTTCTTAAAATGGAGTTATAATTAATTAGTTTATTTAATGCTGAGAAATTGTTGTAAAAAGTTTCAGAACGCTCAATATAGTTTACTTTTACAGCTGGTCTTGAATGAATAAAAAAAATGAAAGCCGATGATAAAAATGTTAATAAAAATATATAAAAAAAAATAATTTTTTTTCTGTTTGTCATAAACAATTATTTCAAGGGTCAATTTATCTTCAAATATACGAAAATATAATTAATTTCTGAAAATTATTTTAAAATGCTAACAGAACCTTGAATTTTATGTTTTCCGTTGTTTAAAAAGATTATATAAAGGTAAGTTCCTGATGGTAAAGGATGTGAATTGGATGTTCCGTCCCATTTTTGAGAAGGAGAACATGTTTCGTAAACAATTTGTCCCCAACGATTATAGACCTGAATAGTTACATCTTGGTAAAGTTCAATATTTTGAATTTCCCAAGTATCGTTAATTCCATCGCCGTTTGGGGTAAAAGCATTGGGTATTATCAGGCATTCAAGTTCGGAATCTGATATTGATACTGATATTTCGTCGGAGCTGCAATTGTTGCTATCAATAGACTTAATTGTAAACAATCCCGGAGGCAAGTTTTCGATTATAGAATCATTGTATATTCTATTGTTGACCCGGTAAATATATGGAGACAAACCACCGGTAGCTTTTATTATTAATTTACCGTCAGGGTTGTTGTTGCAACTTACAGGAAAACTAATTGCATTTATTTTTATTTGTTCGGGTTCTTCAAGGGTGATTGTTGTTTCTGTTTTGCAATCATTTGAATCAGAAACAGTTAAAGAATAAGTTCCGGCGGGCAAATTTATAATTTTTGAATCGTTATATGAATACTCTTTAAATTTCCATTCAAAATAATAAGGTGGAATTCCTCCCGAAGCAAAAGCATTAATTTGTCCGTCATTTGAATTATGGCATTTGGGGTTACTAAAAGAAAATTCAATGCTTAACGGGGCTTCTGGCTCTTCAATAAAAACGCTATCAGAAACCGAACATCCATTCGTGTCCGAAATGGTGAAATAATATGTTCCTGAATATAAATTTTCTCTGTTCAACCCAACTGCACCATCTTTCCAAATGCAGAATAATTCGCTTTCAGGTAAATTTACCGAAATTCTGATTTCTCCGTTATTTTCTGCAAAGCACCTTACCGGAGTGGTATTAATTTCTCTAATTATAGGATTCGGATTTTGTAGTGTATATTCTGTCGTTCCGGTACAGCCTTTTGTGTCGGAAATCGTTACAGAGTATGTACCTGCGGGCAAATCAGAAATTTGTTGAGATGCTTCGCCGGTACTCCACAAATATTCGACGTCATTGTTTTCCGTAACGGCAATTAACTTTCCATCAGTTCCATCATAACATTTAATCGGCGAAACTTCCTGAATGTTTACCGTTAGATTACCATTTGCAAGAATTGTAATAACTGTATCTTCAACACAATTATTCGAATCTGTAACGCTTAATTCATAAACACCGGCGGGAATATTTTCTAAAAAATTCAAATTTTCACCGTTGTTCCATAAAAATTCATAAGGTTCAGTACCTCCTGTTACAGATATTAAAATGCTGCCAAAATTATTTTCACAATTTACATCTGTAACAGTAGCAAGAATTTTTATTTCTTCGGGTTGTGCTAAAGTTACTTCACCGTTATATTTGCAAACATTGTTGTAGGTAATTTCGAAAGAGTAATTTGCAGCAATTAAATTTTCTCTTAAAAACGAAGTTGAGTTGTTATCATTCCATACAATCGAAGAGTTTTGAGTATTTGTAATTATTTCTATTTCTCCGTCGGAATAGCCGTAACATTTGGGATTTTTAGAGAAAATTTCCACTTGAATTGTGTCAGGCGGTAAAATGGTGAATGAGGCAATTTCTGAACAAAGGTTGTTATCGGTAACTGTAAGTGAATATTCACCTACAGAAAGTTCAGTTATTGTTGGATTGATATGTCCCGTATTCCATTGATAATTGTATGGAGCATTTCCGCCGTAGCAGTTTGCGGTAAGTATAGCATTAGCATTTTCGGGACATTGCAGTTGTTGAGTTCCTGAAATTTGGATATTAAGCGGGGCAGGTGAGTCTATGTTAATGGAATCTACAGTTGTGCATCCAAACTCTGAAATAGCCATAGCTTTATGCCAACCTGCAGAGGCATTTGAAAGTATTGTGGAAATTATACTGTCTTCTTCAATCCAGAAAATCTCTGCTGGTACATTTGTAATTGCTTTAACGGAGGCATCATTAGCACCGAAGCAAGAAACAGGATTTAAAATTTCAAAAGAAATCTCCGGTTGCTCAAAAATTGTGATTTGTTTTTGTGTGTATGAGGTACATCCGTTGGGAGCAGAGTATCCATACAATATTGTGTGTTCACCGATACCGAAAGTTGAAGGGAAAAATGAGTTCCCGGAGATTTCTATATTTTGGAACCAACCACCTTCAGGAATAGTATGAATTGACACTTCTCCAGAATTAAGGCAATAATTATCTGAAGGTAAAACAATTTCAGGTGTTGGTATTGGTAAAATTTCAAAAATGTGAGAACTGCTCGAAGAGCACCCGTCATTTTCTACTGTATAAATAATCTGATAAATTCCCGGATTTAAGTCATAAGTATTTATTCTGTTTAGAGAATCAAGACTTGTACTGTTCACAACTCCATTTTCTGGATAAAAGTCAGGATAAATATAACCGTAATTCTGACAATAAGCATACGAAACGTTTGTAATACTAGGTTCAGAAACGTCTTTAACAAAAATATTATATTCAAAAGTTTGATTGCATCCATTGATAACAATATTTGCAAAAATTGTATTGTTACCCGTGCTTGCAATGGAAGGATAAAAAATATTATCTATTACAGCATTTCCCGACCAGGAAATATTTTCGAAAGAAAGTGGAAGCAAAATAGGGTCAGAGTTTTTGCAGATAGTTTGTGGTAATTCTACATCTATCGAGATTTCATCTCCAACAAATAATGTAAAATCAATTGAGACGAAGCAATTGCCACTACCGAAGGAATATGTAATTGTATGTTCACCACTGCCTGCTAAAGAAGGTACGAATTTATTGTTTATGATTCCGGGACCGATAAAATTACCACCAGGAGGCAAAACCTGTAATTCAAATTCTTCATCGGACATACAAAACTGAGAAGGACTTAAAAGTTCAAAATTTAACGAATTATTGTAAACATAGATAATTGCAGTAGATACTGATGTGCAGGTTTCATTTGAAATTGAATAGGAAACTATATTAAGATTATTGGCCTGTGATGGGTCAAAAACACCATTTTCAGGGTCAATGATTCCGTCTCCAGACCAGATTCCTCCTGGGTTAATTGGTGTTAAAATTACAGGTAAGTCATCGTTGCATAAAGCAGATTGATATGAAAATTCCGGATTAATAGCTGGTAAAACGTTTATTAACAGAGTATCAGTAAAATAACATTCTCCATTAGAATAATTATATAAAATTTGATGTATTCCTTCTCCAGCAATAGCCGGATTAAATTCTCCAGTAGTTGCGTTTATTATTCCATTTCCCGAAAATGTAAGATTATTACTGTTCATTTGTGGAAAAATTGAGCCATCATACATGCATACTTGTTGAGGATAAATTACCTGAACTATGTCATTATCAATAACGTTAATGTTTATGGTATCTTTTGATATACATGCTCCGTTTGTAATGGTTAAGACTAACGGAAAAGTTCCTGTTCCTGATAATGATGGACTGAAAATTCCTGCTGAAGAATCCAAAATTCCCGGACCTGTCCAGAATGAATTTGAATCAAGAGGAAGATTGTAAAAATCAATATTATTGCATATACTTATGTCATTGCCAGCATAAGCCTGAATAAAGTCGTCGACCGTAATTAAAACAGAATCTTTTGCTATGCAGGATTCATTTTGAACTGTATAATAAATTGTATGAGTTCCAACTCCTGCAACTGAAGGGTTAAATCGGCCAGTAATTGCATTCATAATTCCCGTACCTGACCAAATCCCACCGGAAATATTCGAAGTAAGATAAATTTGATTACTGTTAACGCAAAGATGTTCGGGAGCATTTGTAATCTGAACTTGCGGAGAATTTAATATTTGAATGTTAACACTGTCTCTTAAATTGCAGGTCGCTGTGCTAAATGTGTAGGTAAAATATACGCTTCCGGGTGTGCAAAGTTGTGGGTTTAAGATTCCTTCGGTAGGATTAATTATTCCCTGGTTTTCCCAAAATCCTCCTTCAGGATAAGCATTGAGTTGTATTAAGTGATCTGAGTTGCAGATTTGTTGAGGAACCTCAAACTGAATTTGCGGAATTTGTTCGAAATAAATTAATACAGTATCAGAGTCTTCGCAACCCGGGAAGCCAATATAATAAACTACTTGATAGAATCCCGTATTTAATGATTGGGTATTTACACTGGCTGAATTTGCATCTGAAATAATTTCGCCTAACCATATGCCTCCGGCAAATTGAGATTGAAGACTAATGACACTGCCATCTGCACAATAAGGACCGGTGCTTAATATAGTAGCATCTGGATATATTACTGTAATTGTTGCAGAAGCAGAATCTCTACAACCAAAACTATTTTGCAGATGATAAGTATAGGTTCCGGAATGTGTTAACTCTGCTTGATTAATCAAAAATAAATCAGAATTTATTATATTTCCATCTGGTAGAATCCAATAATTAATATCTGATATGTTTCCAGAAAGAGTAAAACTATCATGATAACAAATTTTTTCTGAAGCAATTATTGAAGCAGTCGGGGAGGGATTTATGCTAATGTTAGTTTGAGAACTTCCGGTACAACCAATTTCGTCGCTTACTGTAAGATAATAAGTTCCCGATAATTGGGGAATAGATTGATTTATTATCAGTGCATTATTTTGCGAGGACCAATTGTTTGGTCCTGACCAAAAATAGCTATAAAAGTTTCCCGTGCTGATATTAATGTTATCTCTTTCGCAGAAAAGGTAATTCTCGTTAAGTTGTGGGTTTGGCCACTCATTAATCTGAACATCAAATAATTTTACGAATTTACATCCGTTTTCACCGGTAACGGTTAATCCGTAAGTCCCTGATTGTAGATGTTGTGCATTTGTAAGAATAACAGATTCTTCTGTGGAATTAAACCCGTTTGGTCCTTTCCAGAAGTATGAAATGCCATTGCTTGCCGACATTACAATATCTTGTCCTTCGCAAACCGGACTGTTAGTAAAAAAGTTTGCTTGTGGTCGAGGCAAAATATCTATCCATTTTTCAACAACCTCAACTCCGCAAGGATAAAAAATTTCAGCTCTCAGCATAAATGATTCTTCAGCCGAAAAAGAAATATTTGTTGTGTTTTGATGTCCGGTATTCCAAACTATTTGATAATATTCGGGCAAATTGTTTATACTTAAATTTGCATTTATTGTTTCCCCTGAACATTTAGGTGAATTATCGGTAATTATTCCCGAGAGATTTATTTCATCAAAAATTCTAACAGTATATTCATAAAATTCTATTCCGCATTGGCAGCCGGTAAAAATTTTAATTTTTATTTCTTCTTCTCCTTCAAAAATGCCATCTGCAAATACGGTGTATGGAATTTCAATATATTCCTGTCCTGCCGGAATTGTTATTTGAGTTGGTAAAGGAGAATAATCTTCTGTTGGAGTTGCAGACCCTGATATAGTTATATTAAAAGTTATTGGTTGTTCAATGAAATAATTGTCACTTCTAGCAAAAATCAAATTATTTTCGCAACCTTCGTAGGTTTTATCAACCATTAACCAGTCATTAACATTTTTTACAAGAGGCATTGTTCCACTGACAAAACTACCAGCTTTGATGAAAACACCGCTATCAAAAATAGCATCAGCCGCGTCGGCTATGCTTAATCTGATATGATAAGTTTCGCAGGGTGTAACGCTCGTTGATGCTGTTAATGTAACAGTATATCCGTCAAATTGCAGGTGTGGTCCGTTGTCATTATTTCTATAATATTGAGTATTTATAATGTGATTTACATTATTTATACTTACCGGAGTATTATTTGTGCCGGGAATAATAGCTAAATTTTTATTGCTATAATTTTCAGGCCCTCCTGAAATATGAAATGCAAAAATATCGTTGAAATGTCCGCCTACATATTCTTCATATTCTTCGCTACCAAAAACATACTGAAAAGAAATTGTATTTCCTGCCGGAATAAAGTCAAATTCTAGAATAGAAGCATCAAAAGTTTGTCTGTTAATGATCGAACTCAATAAAGCATCTCCCGGATATTGAAAATTGGTTGATTTTGCCGGAGAATTGTTAGGTCCTGCTGCATTAACAGCCTTTCCGGTTGAAAGAATAATTCCCGAGTTAAAATCAAGCCCTGGAACTCCGTTGGTAAAATATCCTATTGCTTCGGGATGTCCTGTAAATTGAATATTGAAAGCCTGAACACAACCAGAAATTAAAACATTGTTAACAATTTGCTCCGGAGTCATTGATTGCACTCCAATTACCGGAACTTTTGCAAAAGAATTTGCTGTATTTTGTATAAACAATTTTATTTTCGTAATATCACTTGTGTCGTTTATCCAAATGCGACCATAAACTTTTTTGTTTAAAACTATAGTGTCAATTATACTCAACGAAATAGAACTGCTAATTGCTTGCCCGCATTCAATTTCTTGCGAATAATTAGAGTCAAGATACAGAGAAATACCATGGTCAATAGGATTTTTAAATTCAGAATTAATTGTTAGAGGAAAAAGATACTCATCTATTGTAAAGGAAAAATAAAATTCAATGCCTGCGTAATTTCTCGAACAAGACGGGGCTGATTGAACATAATGAGGATTATCAAAATTTGTTGAAAATTCAAAAATATTAGTTTCGCTTAGTTCTATTTCTGTTGGGAACAAAAAGTTATTGCTCAACGTTGTTTGACCTATAACATTGATGTTTATAGATAGAATTATTCCAACCGCAATATTTCCCCATTTTTTTATCATAAAGTTTTATTCTATAAACACTTTGGTTGTCATTGTTTCATTATTTGAAAATACTTTCACATAATATATACCTTGTGCATAGTTATTTGTAATCAAATTGTGGAAATTTTCTACGGTAATAACATCTAAAATCAGTTTACCTGCAGAATCAAAAACCTGAATTCTGTTTGAAGTTTTATTAGAATGTATGATATAGCCAGAATTATCGGGATTTGGATATAATTCTATGTTAAGCTCCTCATTAATGTTGTCAGGATTTTGGTCATCATCTTTATAAATTACTGACAATGAAGCAAAAGAGGTGCAGTATTCGGTTTTTACAGTTAAATTGTATTCTCCGGGATTGTATATGAGCCTGTTTAAATCACCGTAATTATCCGACCATATAATTTCTTGAATTTGTAAGAAATCCGGATTAACAGTAAAAATAGGTCTTAAGTCTAACGGAAATTCCGAAGTAATTATATTACTGTTTTCGAAACTTAAGTTTTGACTAATTGATATAAATTCGAAGTAATTTATTTTCATCGAAAATTCTATAATATTACTTATCGGATTTATGTAATATTTTTTGTAATAATTATCATCAAAATTGACAGTGTAGTTAAAATCAATAATAACTGAATATTGCGGTAATATGTCGTTTTCTATGATGTATTTAAAGAAAATTCCGGGTATATTTTTTTTCTGTTCAAACATAAAACAGATTTCCGTTCCTTTTGGTATTATTAAAGAATCAATGTTAGTAAGTTTAATTCCAAAATTGCTTGTTACGGAGGTTTGATTGCAGAAATAGTTTTGCGGATTTATTAAAATTATTTCTGTTTTAATCTTTCTGAAATTATTAGTTGTGTCATTGTTATTTGTTTCAAAGTTAGGGTTTTCTAAATCTGTTAAGATGAAATCATCTTCTCCGGGGTCATCCGGATTGTTAACAACTGTGCTATCTTTTGAAGGAGTTGTAAATGTATATACCACCGACCAGTTTGAAAAAGTTTCATAAGTCTGACAAAATGCCTGAACATAAATATCATAAGTAGTTTCTGGAGTTAATGAAGTTAGGGTAATATTGTTACAATAAGACCCTGAAATTAGAGTTCCTGTTCCTTTTTCGAATCCGCTGATACCGTATTCAAGATTATAAGTTGTGTATTCAAGAGTCGCATCCCATTGAATAACAGCTTTGTTGTAGGTTAATGTGGCACAATGAATATTTTGAATGTCTGGACAAATTCCTTTAGTTGTGAAAGTGAGAGGATTGGAATAAATAAGCATTCCTTCACAATTTCCAACTAAATAAACATCATATTCTGTAAACGGATTCAGGTTTGTTAGATAAAAAATAGAATCGTATATGTTTATTATTGTTCCTTGTCCTTTAGTAAAACCATGAGTTCCATACTCAGCAAAAAGAGTATTTTCATCAATACTAAAATTAATAACGGCAAAATTTTCTGCAGCAAATTCCAGATGGGGAGTTTCCGACTGAGCACAATTAAGCGGAAATCCAAATCTGATTTTATCAATATAGAAATAATATTGAAATACACTCTTGTAGTGAAAAACTAAATATTTTGCATTTTCGGGGACAATAGTTCTGAATTGTTTCCAGTTTTGGTCAGCATCGGTAATATCTGATATCCAAATAATAGAGCTTAACGAATTTTGTGAATTTGATGAAAATCCAACGGAAACAAGTTCCTGACTACCTTCTAAAGCCTTGTAATAAAAACTTAATTCTGTATTATCCGGTAAATCCAATAAAGGACTGATAAGATATTGATCATAAGGATTTCCCGCAGCTATGGAAGAAAATCTGAATGATTTTGTTCCGTGATAAGCTTCATCGTTGCAAACAATTATTTGATTATCAGCTGGATGATTACTATTGGCATAAGATATTTGCCAGCATTCCAGTGGATTTTCAGGATTTTCGAAACTTTCGATATACGGTAAATTTGATCCAATTGTACAGGTAGTTCTAAAAGAGAATGGTCCTTGCCAATCTCCGGTACCTTCGAGGCAAATAGTTCTTAAATAAAACTCGTAATATGTGTCGGGTATTAAATTATTCAGGTCGGCAAAATCATTTGAAATATTGTTTATTCTAATACCGGAATTTATCGAAAATCCTTGTACTCCGTATTCAATTTGAGTATAATATATTTCAGGATTTATCGACCATGAGATTCTTGCTGATGTTTCTTTTATGTTTTCAATTAAAACATTTTTATTTTCATCACAATTGGTGCCTTCATATATTAATATATTATCAATACCAATTCCGTAACCGTATCCGCTTATTCCTAGAAATTTAATTTGCATTGTTTCTGAATTATCAGGAATTGCAAATTTGAATTCAGTCCAGGCTTGTAAGTTTTGAAAAATTATAGCTAAAAGGTTCCAATTATTTTGGGGATTAATTCTGTAATAAATTTTTAAAGTATCCTGATCAAGCGACCATGCAGGATTCAATAAATAAAAACTGAGAACAGGATTTTCTGAGTTTGAGAGATTAATTATCGGGCTAATTAATTCGGCAGAATCAGCATTGTAATTGTATGAATGGAAATTCATGTTATAATTTTCATTATCCACAGAACTGTAATTGCCGTAGGCTAAACCGTTTAACCTTGTCCATACGGCATTACCGGATAATATGTTTACTGTCCATAAGTTTGCATTTTCTTGATTTTCAAAGTCTTCATAAAAATAAAACATTGCAGACTGTGCATTCGAAATAATAGAAGCTAAAATAAATGCGGAAAATATGTTTAAAATTCTTTTCATATAACTTTCAGTTAATCGGTATAATATTTTATATAAAATTAATATGGTGTAGAAAAAAAGTCAAATTTGCAGAAGAGTAATGATATTTGGATAAAATACGATGATATAAAGTGCAAATATTCATAGGTTTAAGTGCATGATAATTAATGTTTAGATTAAATATTAAAAAAAATAAATTAAGTTTTGATTTTACATTATAAAGGCGATTAAAAAATGTAATAAGTATAAATATAGAGGAGTAAAATTCACCTTTATTTGAGAGTTTTAAAAATCACAAAAACCTTCAATTCTGCGTAATTTTAATAAAGATGAAAATTTTCTAGTTTATGTTTTTAAAAAGAATTGCTAAGTACTGATTTTAGGCAAAACAAAAACAAAATTTTCTTAAAAAATTATCATAAAAACTCTAAAAATACACAAGATGAAACACAAGTGTTTTTAAACATAAGTGATTTTTATAAATACAAAAAAGCTGAAAATAAATATATGTAAAAATAAATTAATGAAATTTTTTGCTATTTATCTTCTAATTTTATTTTATTAAGCTCTTTAATCCAGAATTGTTTTTCTTTATCAAATCTTTCTCTATGAACGGAGTCCACAGGATCGGCCGGAGGGGGTTTAAAGCTGAGAGGGTCAATTTTTCGGCCGTTTTCATGAATTTCGTAGTGCAGATGAGGACCTGTTGACCATCCGGTGCTGCCTACGTATCCAATAATTTGTCCTTGAGTAACATGTTGTCCAAGCTGAATATCTCCAAATTTCAAAAGGTGCATATAAACAGTTTTGTAAACGCTGTTATGACGGATTACTACATAGTTTCCTGCCCCTGTATCAAAAGTTTTTGTTTCGATAACACCATCCGAGGATGCATAAACCGGAGTTCCCATAGGAGCTGTAAAGTCAACAGCAAGGTGTTCTCTTACCTGATGAAAAATAGGATGCATTCTTGCATAAGAATATCGGGAGCTTACACTTGTGTATTCGAGAGGGGCGGTCATAAATGTTTTTCGAAGATTATTACCGGCAGTATCGTAAAAATTTAGTATAGAATCCTGAACAAAAGGAATTGCCCAAAACTCTTTGCCGTTGTGATAAAAAATTCCGGTTTTAATGTTTTCCAAACCCACACGATCATTTTCAACAAAGAGTTCATCATAAATGACTTTAAACCAATCTCCTTTTTGTAGAGCATAAAAATCAACCGACCAGCCAAAAACTTTAGTCATTGCTAAGGCTATATCCCAAGAATAACCTTTGTCAACAACAGCATTCCAGAGCGAAGATTTAATAACTCCTGTTGCACTCCTTCTAACTGTGTCAACTTTCTTTTCTAACTTACGTATGATTATTGTATCAGGATTTCTGAAATCGTAAAGAGTGTACTTTGTTTTTGTGTTTTCATAAACTAAAATTTTAGCCTGAGGAATAGAATCAATTATAGTGTCGGCAAATACAGTATAAATTCTTCCAATACTTATCGAGGTTGTATTAAATGTGTCTGAAGACATTTTTGCAATTTTGTCAATTTTATGCGAGCTAATGCCGTATCTGTTTAGAATAGTACCAAGATAATCACCTTTTCTTACAGTGTCTTGAATTATAATCCAATCATCAACAGGAATGCCGTATTTCAACTCTGGTTCAGACTCTGTTATTTCAGGAATGTGTTCTTCCTTCGTTTGTTTTCTTAGTATAACAATTGTGATTACCAAAATTGCCAAAAAAAGAATAAAAATGACTACTAATGCATTTTTGTTTTTCTTTAAACCCATTGGAATTTATTTTAGGTCAAAGAAAACAATTTTTTTAAAAAAATCAAAAGTTGATAATGTTTTATAGCCATAGAAATAAAAATAAATTATTTTTGTAAAAACAATTTTATGAAGATAATAGTTTTTTTTTTGTTTTTTTTGTTTTCTTACAGTTCGTAAGTGGACAGGAACCAGGATTTTTTAAAAAACAAATTTTATTTGAATCTGGAACATTTGGTTTTTATATCTACAGAGTCCCATCAATAGTTTGCACATCACAAAAAAATATATTGGCATTCGCAGAAGGAAGAAAGGGACAAGGAGGTGACTGGGATGATTCTTCTGTGGTTATGAGGGCCAGTTACGACGGTGGAAATACATGGACTGAACCCCGGGTCTTATTTAATGAGAACAAAACTCACACATCGAATATTGTTCCCATTGTAGATTACTATACTAACAGAATTCATTTATTATATGTTACAAATTATCAGAAAGTATTTTATACTTTTAGTGATGATGAAGGTTTGTCATGGTCAGTTCCGGTAAATATTTCTGATGCTTTCGAAGAATTTAGATCAAAATATGACTGGAAAGTTGTTGCTACAGGTCCTGGACATGGAATACAATTACGCAACGGTAGAATCATTGTTCCAATTTGGCTGTCATCAAGCACTTTGACAGATCCAAACAGCAATACATTGGCACATTATCCAAGCATAACATCTGTTTTATATAGTGATGATTTCGGAAAATCCTGGCTTGTAGGTGATATAATCTCTCCTCATAATGATACTCTTGTCTTTCCGAATGAGGCTGCAGCTGTTGAATTAATGGGAGGAGAAGTTATGTTTAATATCAGAAATGAATCAATAAATTACCGAAGACTTGTTAGTATAAGCCCTGATGGGATAAGCAATTGGTCTCAGCCTTATTTTTCCGATAATTTTTTTGAACCAATTTGTCATGCATCAATTATTCGTTTTTCAATGATACCGTATCAGGAGAAAAATAGAATTCTGTTTGTTAATCCGGATTCCAGAATGATCCCATGGACGGCAAAACGTCCTTCCAATTTTAAAGCTGCTCCCAAACGCCAAAGATCAAATCTTACTTTAAGGATAAGTTATGACGAAGCAAACACTTTCCCTGTTTCAAAAGTAATAGACCCCGGGTTTGCAGGATATTCTGATTTAGCAGTTTCTCCGAATGGAATTATACACTGTATTTATGAAGCCGGTGCAAAATGGCAAAATCAATTCCTACCCATGAATATAACTCTTGAAAGTTTTGACTTAATATGGGCTAGCGGTGGCAAAGACGCTCTCTCAATCTATGATATGCCTCTAGATGCTCACATTAAATGTGCTGTTGAAAATAAATTAAATCCGGTGAAAAAGAAAAAGAAAAAATCTAAAAAGGGGATGAGGGGATGTTAGGTTGGTTAGTTAGATAGTTAGTCAGTTAGTCAGTTAGTTAGTTGGTTAGTTGGTCAGTTAGTTAGTTGGTTAGTTGGACAGTTAGTCAGTTAGTTAGTTGGTTTGTTAGTTAGTTGGTTAGGTAGTTGGTTGGTTGGGGAAAGGGTTTGAGTTTATAATTTGTATTTTAAAGAGTGTTAAGTTATTGCATTATAAGTAGATAGATGGAAAAATGACAATTTATTAAAATTGTAAAATTTCTTTCAATTATAATTCTTCTAAAATTTTTGCATAAGCTAATGTATGATTGTCAAAAGAATCAAAATAAATTTTAAAGTAAGTTTTATTTGAAATTGTATTTAAGCTGAAAATAGCAGATTTCGTATTGTTAAATTCTTCGAGTAATATTTGAGTTTTAAATTCAATCCCTTTTGTCCCGGCTAATTTATATACGCATTCTTTGGCGTTCCAAAAATGATTTAGAACAGTAATATCATTTTTAGAAATATCAAGTTCCTTGTCGTTGAAAGCTCTTTTTGAGATACGAAGAATTCTACCGTCAAGTTCTTCTATATCAATACTATACTGACTGTTGCGAGAATATATTATTCCTGCATACTTATCGGAATGTGAAATGCTGATAAATCCATTTTCGATAATCGGTTTTCTATTTTTGTAAGTTATATTTTCTGAAATTCCAATCTCTTTTAATAAAAACCTAACATTTAAAATCTCAAGTCTTCTTTGTGTCGAGGAGGAATGTTCAAGCAAAAATAGATCAACATCACTCAAATTGCAGATATTTCTAAGTTTGTGCTCGTTTTTGTCAATTTTAGTGATTGCCAAAACAGAGTTTTCGTCAATGTATTTTTTATAAACATTATTTATTTCCATCTGAATGATTCCATAAAATGAATTATATCTTCGGAAATAAAATCAATGACCGGCTTTAATGAGTCTTTATTTGGCGAAGTGCTAAAATATAAAGAACCACGGATAAAATGATTTATACTATCTGTTAAAAAAAATTGAACCGGCGTTGCAGTATTTCCTTTGAGTTCGTAATAAAAACCATAAACTCGCAAGGAGTCGTTTTCAAACCTGCGTTCATTAATTGCATCAGCTTTTACTGTATGTTTATAAATAAACTCGTGGTTGTCGTCGAGTAATTCTACAAGATTGTTATTCACCTGTTTATAGGTTAAGTAAATAGTAGCTTTATATACAGGAAAATAAATATCCATCCAGCAATATTCTTCTCGTTCTTTAATAATAAAGGAGTAAACGGGCAACTCGAATTTGAATGGGCAATCGTCGTCATAAATTTTATACTCGTGTTTGGGGAAATCAATTCTGAAATAGCCTTTGGGCTTTGGTGTCGAAGGCTTTTGTCCACAAGAGAGTATTAATGCCGACAACAATATCAGTATTAAAATTGAAATTTTATTCATGAGTTTTTTTAACTTTAATTTTTTTAATTCTTCGTTCATCCGCGGCAACAACTGAAAACTCAAAATTAAGAACATTTATTGTTTTATTTTTTTCTGGAATCTCACCATAAATTTCGAGCAGTAATCCGGCTAAACTGTCTGATTCTCCTTTTAATTCCTGAAAATCTTTGTAATCAATGTCGAGTAATTTACAAAAATCAACAATTGATGTTTTTGCATCGAAGATATACTCGTTTTCAGCAGTTTTTTCAAAAAGTTTCTCTTCTAAATCGGATTCATCGTTTATCTCGCCCACAAATTCTTCGAGTATGTCTTCCAGAGTTACAATTCCGCTCACACCTCCATATTCATCAACAACAATAGCAATATGTAGTTTTTTTGTTTGAAATTCTTTTAATAATTCATTTATTTTTTTTGTTTCCGGAACAAGATAGTGGGTACGAACAAGTTTTTGCCATCTAAAATCTTCTTTATTTGTTAAATAAATATAAGGTAATAAATCTTTGATGTAAAGAATTCCTTTGATGTTATCGAGGTTTTCTGCATATACAGGTATTCGGGAATATGCGGCATCAATTATTTTATCGAGAATATCGGGAAAAGATGAGTTATATTCGATTGCAAAAACATTGATTCTTTGTGTCATAATATCTTTTACCTCGAGGTTTGTTGAATTAACAATTCCCTCTAGCATTTCTTTTTCTTCTTTTAATTCTTCCGAAGCTAATTCTATGACATGCGAAAGTTCTTCGATGCTTATATTTGATTTATGTTTTGCTTCTACTTTTTTGTTGACAAATTTTGTTGAATTAACAAGAATATAGCTGGCAGGATAGAAAATAAAATACAAAATTCTAATTGGCAAAACCATTATTATTGCAAATCGAATAGGTTTTTTCCCTGCAATAATTTTTGGAAAAATTTCTCCTATAAAAAGAATTAAAAATGTAACACCTACAAGTTGAGTTAGAATAACCAAGATTGGATTTTCAATTCCACTAAACAATTTTGTAGTGATGTATGTAGATAGTATAATTATTGCAATATTTATAAAATTATTTGCAATTAAAATTGTCGCTAGCAAGTAGTTTGGAGAATCAAGTGTTTTTAAAATAAGTTTACAGTTTTTACTTTTTGAAGATTTTAGTTTTAAAAGTTCATTTTTGTTTATGCTGAAGAAAGCAACTTCGGAACCGCTTATAAGTCCGGAAAATACAAGTAATATAGCGGTAGCAAAAATGCTGATTAATGTGAATGTGTCAGCATTGTAGAAAATGTTAAGAAATGTTGTGGTATTTAAATACGGCTCAGGGTCCAAGGCTGTAAAATTTTAATTAAAACGGAAGATCATCATCAATGTCCTGGTCATTTCTATAATCAATGTTCGGATCTATTTCTTCTGATATTTTAACTTCATTCCCCGGTTGCGTTGATGGAGCATCTACTGTTGTTGTTGGCTGATTTTGAGCAGCCGTTTGATTTGTTTGCATTTCAGGTTCTTTTGAATCAGATTTTTTCTCGAGGATTTTTATATCCTGAACAACAATATCAGTAGAATATCGTGTGGTTTTGTCATTAGCTTCCCATTTCCTTGTAGTTATTCTACCCTCTAAATAAACAAGCATTCCTTTTGAAAGGTATTTTTCGGCAAATTTGGCGAGATTGTTCCAGCAAACAATATTATGCCATTCTGTTGATTCTATTTTTTCGCCGTTTTTTCCTAAATAATATTCTGAAGTTGCCAAAGAGAATTTAGCAACAGGAGAATCTGGTTTATAATAATTAATTTCAGGATCTCTTCCTAATCTTCCTATAAGTAGTACTTTATTCAAATTCATAATATTTTTTTTACAAAAATAATATGATTTTCAATAATTTGAAAAAATATTTAATGTTATTTAAGCAAGTCAAAAGTGTATAATGAGTTTTCCAATAATCGAATTTTGTCGCGAACTTCATTATTAGGATAAAATACAAAACCTTCCATACAAACCATTCTTTTTCTCGGAATATCTTTTTTATAGTAAGCGACAAATGGCCCGCCCATAAAGTCGCCTTGCACTCTCCATAATCCTCGCATAATTGCAGTTTCCAGATAATTATGATTAATAACTTCAACTATTGGGTAATCATATTTTGTTTCGGTAGTCATGTAGGTTCCCTGCAGCTGTCCCGGAACATTGTTCTTTAAAACTAAATTTCGCATGGCAATAAGATATTGCGGTGAATATGATGAGGAATCTGTCAAAGTCCATGAATAAAAAATAATATTCATTGTATAATCTCTTGTCTCATGCCCCATCCATGCAAAGGTGTCGCGATATTCGTATAATTGATAATTTTTTGGGATTTTTACCGAAATGTTGTATTTGTCTCTAAGTTGTTTACTTACTGTTTTATTATAGTGCGTTTGAATGGTTTCGACCCAGCGATCTCTATCAGCTTCCAAAAATATTTTTATAAGAGCGTCTTTGTTTTTTTCTAATAATTCAATGTAATCGGGAAGATCTCTAACGGCAATATTTACAAATATCTGCTTTTTTGCATACTTATCTTTTATGATGCTTATTTTTGGTTTTTCGATATTTGGATTTATTTCCAGAAAAATGATATTTCGGTGATACAAATTTTGGTCTTTAAACTTTTCCTTGGAGATCTGATGTAAATCAAACAATGGTTCTTCCATAGGAACTGCGGGACAATCCTGCTCGAAAATAGCGCGTAGACTATCTCCAAATTCACTATTCCAACTTTCGTTTTGCATTACAACAACAATATCTCCCGCAAGACCATGAGCAGTTGGAGCAGGTTTTACATTTGGATTATTACAAGAGAAAAATAAAAATGTTCCGAAAAAAAATACAATCAATAAAATGTGTTTTTTTATTAAGGGATTATTCATAAATTTTTTTTATTACAAAGTTATTCAATTTTAATTTTCTAAAAATAATCTTTTACATAATAAAACGTTAAACACAAAAAGATATTATCAAATAATTTTTTTGAATTATTGAAATTAAGGCACCAAAATGAAAGAAAAAAGACAAACCTATAAGTATTTTTTTTATCTTTACCGAAAAAAATATGAAAACGATAATCATAACAGGAGGAGCAGGGTTTATAGGTTCACATGTTGTAAGAAGATTCGTTAAAAATTATCCTAATTACAGAATAGTAAATCTTGATAAACTTACTTATGCAGGAAATTTAAAAAACTTAAAGGATATTGAAAATTTTCCAAATTATATTTTCGAGAAAGCTGATATCGTTGAAGAGGAGATGATATTTTCTGTTTTCAAAAAATATAATCCAGATGGGATCATCCATTTAGCAGCAGAATCACATGTTGACAGAAGCATTTCAAATCCAAAAGAATTTATTCTTACAAATATTGTTGGAACTGTTAACCTTTTAAATGCTGCTAAATTTTTGTGGCAGGATAACTATAACGGAAAACTTTTTTATCATATTTCAACTGATGAGGTTTACGGTTCGCTTGGGGAAGATGGATATTTTACTGAAGAAACTCCTTACGACCCACGTTCTCCGTATTCGGCTTCAAAAGCCGGTAGCGACCATCTGGTAAGAGCATATAATCATACCTACGGATTACCGGCCATAATATCAAATTGTTCAAATAATTACGGACCAAATCAATTTCCGGAAAAACTTATTCCTTTAGCCATAAACAATATTAAAAGTATGAAACCAATACCTGTATATGGCAAGGGTGAAAATATAAGGGACTGGTTATATGTTGAAGATCACGCCGCTGCAATTGATTTAATTTTTCATCAAGGGAAATCCGGCGAAACTTATAATATCGGCGGAAATAATGAATGGAAGAATATAGATCTTATTCATAAGCTTTGTGAAGTAATGGACAAAAAACTCAACAGAGCTCGCGGAAAATCAGCCAGTCTTATAACATTTGTAAAAGACAGAGCCGGCCACGACTTGCGTTATGCAATAGATTCTTCAAAAATTATGAAAGAATTAGGATGGAAACCGACTGTTAATTTTGAGCAGGGCCTCGAAAAAACTGTTGATTGGTATCTTTTAAATGAAGAATGGCTAAATGAGGTTGTTTCAGGTGAATATAGAAAATATTACGAATTAATGTATAAAAATAGATAAAAATGTTAATTCACTTTTAATTTTAGAAAATATTCATTTTTTGAAACATTTTTGTCCTTTGTTCGTATATTAATGAAAAATTTGAGATATGCAAAAATTCGAATTATTCGGTTGCTTAAACAAAGTAGAGAATCTCTGGTGTTTAGAAAAAATTGCCATTCCGAATACCTGTATATTGGAATCATTTGATGTTTTTCCGGGATATTATGGCGATTCTCCTCAGGATATAAAGCCTAAATTTGTTTATATTGTTGCTGATGAACTCTATAATTTTGAGCAGATATTGCGGTTTGCCGGTAAGGTAAGGAAAATATTCCCACATGATTTCAATGCTGCACACGCAGAAATTACTGTTGGAAATAAAACTTGTTCAGCAGTCCGTATTACAGGTATTGAAGAATATTCCGAAATAAAAAAATTGCAAGAGGAATTTAAAAATTGTGGTTTCGCACTCAAAAAGAAAGTTAGAGATATTGAAAACACTGAGGCATTGATAAAAATAACAAAAATTTTCAAACTGGAAGCCGTTGGAGATGATATGTTTATTGATTCTATATTGTCAGATATTGGTTATTTTATTGTTTATAATGATATTCCATGGGAACAATTTGCCTCAAAAGTGAAAATGTTTAAAAGCTCTTGGACAGGAGCCTCCTTCGACGCAGCAAAGTGCTTTGTGGTAAAAGATAATGGTATTATGGATATGGTCAGAATTTTTAGGAAAGGACTTAACATTGAATTTCTGGAAAAACTGAAAAATTGCTATAATAATATTGGTTCTTGCAAATAGTTGTTAGGCAAACTTTTTAAAGTAGTTTATTTCTTCAGAAAAATTTAAATCCGGATGTTTCTGTAGAATTACATTTATCTTCTCAAGGTTTTTACTGCAAAACTTTCTGTATTCGTTTGAATCAGGATTAAATGGGCGATGCAATCTTGCCATTAAGATTTCTTCAATTTGTTTTATCAAACTTTGAGTGTATTTGTCGAAACATGCTTCGGAAAATTTTTGATAAATATAGTTTATAGCCAAATTTGAGGGATGAACAAGATCTTCGGTATAATACCTGTAATCCCTTAATTCGTCAATTAAAATTTCATATGCAGGGAAATAATAAATTTTACTTTTAAAAAGAGAATTGTTTAATAGTTTTGATAATCCGGTAAATAATATCGCTTTTGAAAACGAATTGGAGATTGCACCTTCATTAAAATATCTTACAGGACTTACCGTGAAAATAATTTTAATTTTTTTGTTGAAAGAAAAAAGATTCTTAAGCAAGTTTTCCCAGATGTTTTCAAATTCTTCAGTTGAAATAATTCTGTGGGTAAAGTTTTTTGCCGGAAGTTTATGACAATTAGCAACTGTTTTAGAATTTTTCTTAAGTTCAAAAACCATTGCAGTTCCGAAACTGATAAATATAAAGTCGGCTGATTTGAGTTTATCCGAAAAATTTTTTATAGCTGTGTTGATTTGATTTAATGTTTGATATCTGTCTGTATTTGATAAACGACTGTGAAAGTCGAAATGATGCCAAACACCTTCGTGAAGGAAAAGCTCATTTTCGGAAATCGGATTTTGATTTATGGCTCTTTTAATGGAGTTTGCTAATGAAATGGGATTATAATTTATTCCAGTGGGATTTATTGAGACGTAAAATTTTCGTTCTGAAAGTTTTTCACCCATATTTTCGGCAAAGCAAGATCCTGAAAATATTAATGTGGAATCGTAATTAATTTTAAAATCGTAGTTCGGAATATCAACATAGGTTATGAGTTTCATTTTTTATGGTAAAAATACTAAAAAAAAATACCTCGAACTTGTTTTGTTTCATATTCGAGGCAAGATTTTTTAATTTGTACTATGTTTTTCGTATTTTGACAGTAGTTTTGCTTTCTCAACCAGATCTTTAAATTCATGGATATATCCATAATTGTCTTTTAGGTTAGCCTTGTTAGCTAATTCCAAAACGCTGTCGTAAGTAGAAGACCCTTTAAATTCAGAATCTCTTAGTAACATACCAAATTCAGCCACCGCAGATGCGAAAAGAAATTTGTCGGAGAAATCCTTAGTCTTTATGTCTTTTTCGGCTATTTTACTTGTGATTAATTTGCTTGTTTTTTCGCCGGGGGTTTTATATCGGATTTTTAGAGTCATTAAATCGCTGCTGTTTTTTATTTGTATGGTCTGATAGTTTAATTGATCAACATCAGAATCTCTTGAAACTCCATCAGTCGGGACTAATTCGAATAAAGCCGTTACTGAATGTCCGCAACCAATATCTCCGGCATCTTTTTTATCATTATTAAAATCTTCTTTATTTAGTAATCTGTTTTCATATCCGATGAGTCTATATTCTTTTACTTTAGCAGGATTAAATTCAATTTGTATCTTTACGTCGTTTGCAATAGTAAAAAGAGTACCCCAGAGTTCGTGGTCGAATACTTTCTTGGCTTCAAGTATGTTATCAATATAAAAATAGTTGCCGTTGCCTTTATTCGATAAGGTTTCAAATCTGGAATCTTTATAGTTTCCTATTCCAAAACCTAAAATTGTCAGATAAACACCCAGATCTCTTTTTGATTCGATAAATCTTTCAAGTTCGGAAGTGCTACTGATTCCGACATTAAAATCACCGTCAGAAGCTAAAATTATCCTGTTGTTAGCATTTGGGATAAAATTTTCCTCAGCTATTTTATAGGCAAGTCTAATTCCTTCTCCTCCTGCTGTTGATCCACCGGCATTTAACTTGTCAATAGCCGAAATTATTTTCTCTTTTTCATTACCCGGAGTTGATGGTAAAACAAGTCCTGCTGCTCCTGCATAAACAACTATTGCTACTTTGTCTTGAGGTCTGAGTTTATCTATAAGTATTCTAAATGATTTTTTTAATAAAGGTAATCTGTTTTCGGGAGCCATTGACCCGGAAACATCTATTAAGAAAACAAGATTATTCGGTGGTAAGTTGTCTTCATCTATATTTTTTCCCTGAATTCCAATTAATAATAATTGATTTCTTGAGTTCCAGGGACAGGTTCCTAATTCTAAATATGTGCTGAAAGCATCATCTCCTTTTGGTTTTTGGTAATTATAATCAAAATAATTAATCATTTCTTCGATTCTTACCGCATCTTTATAAGGCATTTGCGAATTGTTCAAAAACCTGCGTACATTTGCATAAGCTGCTTTGTCAACGTCAATCGAGAAAGTTGAAAGTGGATTATCAATAACTTTCTTAAAGCGATTCTCCGAAATATAATTGTATGTTTCAGTGTTATAATTGATGTAGCTGTCATCATAAGAATTATACATAGCAGTTTGTCCGGAATAGTTTGAGTACTCATAAGCAGCACTAGTTTTTGCATTAATTCCTACTGATGGTTTTACGTCGCTATATCTGTATTCATCCTTTTTATTAGATAATTTTTCGTCGGGTAAAAGACTAATGTTAAATGTATAATATGTATTTTCCGATAATACAATTTTTTTGCTTTCAAAAGACTGATAATTTGAACATTTTATAGAAATAAAATAAATTCCGTCATTCAGATTATCAAATTTATAAAATCCCCCATTGTTAGTTTTTACAGTTAGAGTAGAAAAATTTGCAGAGCTAAGTTTTACTTCAATGTTAGGAATAGAGTTTCCGGTTTTTGTGTTGGTAACGTATCCGGAGATACTGTTTTTTGCAATTACCAAGGTTATTGAGTAAAGTAAAATTACTGTTAAAACGATTTTTGTTCTCATAATTTTAAATTTTATGGATTATATTTTTTTATTGAAGAAAAAGATGTTAGGGAAGAAATTTTTCCATAAATTTTGTTTAATTTTGAAAAAACTTGTTTTTGAGAATTGTAAAAGAGTATATACAAGATTTTATTAATTTAATCTTTCCGGATACTTGTCTTGTATGCGGAGCGCTTCTTCATAGGGGAGAGAATTTATTGTGTTTGAAATGTTTATATCATCTTCCGCGAACAGATTATTGTAAATTTCCTCACGAAAATCATATTATGGATCTTTTTGCTGGCAGATTAAGACTTGAAAAAGCAACAGCCTTGTTTTACTTTCAAAAAGCCTCGGCATACAGACATTTACTTCATTTATTAAAATATAAGAATAAGCCTCAAATCGGTATATTGCTTGGTAAAGAATTAGGCGCTATGATGTTGGATTCAAAAAACTTTAACGATATTGATATTATTGTTCCTGTTCCTTTACATAAAAAAAGAGAAAAGGAGAGGGGATATAACCAAAGTTATATGATTGCTCAAGGGATTTCTAAGATTCTTAAGAAACCGGCTTTGGATCATTTGTTAATAAGAAATGAATATACATTTACTCAAACAAAAATGAGTAAAGAAGAACGTTGGAAAAATGTTTCCGGGAAATTTTCCATAACGGAAATTAACAAATTAATAGATACCCACGTATTACTTGTGGACGATGTTGTTACTACCGGTTCAACAATAGAAGCCTGTGGAGAAGAATTATTAAAAGTTCCGGGCTTAAAGCTAAGTTTAGCGGTTCTTGCAAAAGCTTAGAGATTTTGCAAATAGCAATATCTCCAAACTTTATATCTAATTATCTAATAACAGTAACTGTTCCAACAATAGGATCATCTTCGTTGTTGAGTATTATATTATACAGATATACTCCGGTAGGAACTGGTTTTCCTTGATAAGTTCCATCCCAATATCCTTCGGTGCCTCTCTTTTCATATAGTAATTGTCCCCATCTATTGTATATCTGAATAATTGCACGCGGGTAGAGGTGAATGTTTTCAATATACCATATATCATTAAATCCGTCATCATTTGGAGAGAAAGCAGCTGGAATGTTAAGACAATTTCTGTCATTTTCCGGTACAACAATCGGTTCTATTGTAATCATACAATTGTTAGTATCTTTAACAATTATTCTATAAGTACCTGCAAAAAGACTGTCAACGAAGTTTAGAACCTCGATATCGTCGAACATAAAGTAACGATATGGAGGTGTTCCGCCAAAGGCATTAACAACAATATATCCATCGTGATTACCTCTGCAAGAAGTAGGTCCTGTTATAAAGTTTGCAGCCAATCTTTGAGGTTGAGTAATAACAACAGAAGTATCAACAATACAACCATTTCTGTCGGTAACAGTTAGATTATAAGTGCCTGCATCAAGGAATCTTAAAGTAGAGCCATTAACTTCAACGCCATTGTAGTACCAGTAATAATTGAATGGAGGAACTCCACCTGTTGCAACAGCATTAATTGAAGCATCCATTGCTCCGAAGCAACTTATGCCTTGAATGAAAAGTTCAACTTTTAAAGGATCATCAGGTTGACTAATAGTTCCCGATGCAGAAACAATACATCCGTTTGCGTCAGTAACAGTAACTGAAACAGGTCCGGGTTCAAGGTTTGTTAAGTTGTATTGATTTGATCCATTAAACCATGTTATGTTGTAAGGAATAGTTCCGCCTGTAACGATAATTGAAGCCGAACCATCTCCGTAGCCGTTACAGTTGATGTTATACGTAGTTAAATTAATTTCGAGTAATTCTGGTTGAGTAACAACAATACTGTCAAAACCACTACATCCCCAACTATCAGTAACGGTAATGCTGTAAATTCCGGCAGGCAAGTTGAAAATAGAATCGTTTGTGCTACCGTTGTTCCATAAATAATTTATATTATCAGCGAATGAAGACACTGATACAGTTAGGGAAGCAATTTCATCTTTGTAACATTTGTTAAAAGTTATTGGATATATAGAAACATCTAGACCGTTTAGTGCTTCAACCACAACATCATAAGCAATCATACAATTATTGGCATCTGTAATAGTTACAGAGTGCAAACCTGCGGGAATGTTAAACAAGTCTTGAGAAGTAGAACCATTAGACCATTCATAGGTGAAAGGAGGTGTTCCACCATGAGTTGAAGTGATTATCGAACCACGAGAAACTCCGCAATTAACTGGAGTAACAATGAAATCAGCTTCTATTGGGAGCGGTTCAAAAATTTCGACACTTCCATGAGCTTGGCATCCATTTACATCTGTTACTGTATATTCATAAATACCTGCACCTATGTTGTTTAGAGTTGTTCCTGAAGAAGGAGGAATTGTATTCCAAACAACAGTTAATGGAGCTGTACCACCTGAAAGGTTAAGACTTATCATTCCATCGCGATAGCCAAAGCAAGAAGGATATTGAATTTCATTAATCGTTGCAAGAATGTCAGAAACTTCATGTAAATCAAAAGTTTCAGAGTTGGAGCAACCATTGTTATCAGTAACAGTAACAGTATAAACTCCGGCCGTAACATCTAATAATACATTTGAATTTGTGTTACCAGGGTCGTTCCATTGATAGTCATAAGGAGGAAAACCATCGGCAGCAAGAACGACAATCATTCCATTCGTTTGTTGGAAACAGGTAGGATCTTCAATGATAATAGTATTTATGGCAATTTGCAGAGGTTGATTTAAGAAAATACTGTCAACTTTTGCACAACCAAGCGAATCAGTAACTGTTATGTAATACATACCTCCTGGCACATCAAATAAATCAGATTGGGTTGAATTTACTGGATCGCCCCATAAATAATCATAAGGTGCGGAACCGCCAACAACAGATGTTTGAATACTTCCATCTGAATAACCGAAGCATGAAGGTTCGGTAAGACTGTAGCTGATTTGAGGTACATCTGTAACTTGTATAGTTACTCGAGCGGTATCAGTACAGTTATTTGCATCAGTAAAATAATAGATTAATTCATGAACACCAGGACCTGCAGTCGCAGGATTAAAAGAATAACCAACAACTCCTGGACCTTCAAAAGTTCCACCTTCGGGTAATAAAGTAGGGTAAACAATCTCGTTATTTTCACAATAATGATTGTTTATATCAGTGATGCTAACGATCGGTAATTCGTGAACAGTTACTTCAAATTCTGTAGAATTCGTACATCCGTTAGTGTCGGTATAAGTATAATTTATGGTGTGTATACCAGCACCAGCAAATGCTGGATTAAAAATATTTTCAATAATTCCATTTCCGCTCAGAATGCCTCCTAAGGGATCAACATTTACAATAACTTCAGGAGAATTTAAACAGTATTCTGGATCTAAACCGGTAATTGAAACAACAGGTAACTCATAAACCGTAATTTCTGTACTGTCAATAGAGTAGCAACCATCAACAGTAATTTCGTAATAAATAGTATGTACACCAACACCGGCTAAATAAGGATCAAAAGTCCCCGAAATTTGATCGGATATTCCTTGGCCGCTCCATGTTCCTCCTGATGTAGCAGCAATCATATCAAAAGGAAGAGTATTTAAACACACCGGTAAAATATCATTTATTGTAGCATCTGGATTAGGAAGTACTGTTAATGTTTGATTATCAGTGCTTGAGCAAGATCCATTCACAATTGTGTATGAGATATTATGTGTGCCAATACCCGCTGCCTGAGGATCAAACAAGCCATCTATATCTAAACCATCGCCAACCCAAACACCTCCGGGGTTAGATGCTGTTAAATATGTTGGATTATCGTTAAAACAGAAAGTATCGCCTGATGTAATCTGAGCAATAATAAATTCATCTACAGTAATGTCAACACTTACAACAACCTGACATACACCAATTGAATAGAGATAACTTATGGTGTGAGTTCCTGGTCCTGCAATAGCGGGGTTAAATTCTCCAACAAGATTTATTCCGGGGCCGCCCCAAAATCCACCGGCAGGATTCGCCAAAAACATTTGTATAGGATCATTTTCACAGAAATTATCACTAGTTAGGATTTCAACAAAAGGAGCTGCCTGAACTTCAATATCAATACTATGCGAATCAGAACAAGTTCCATTTACTACAGAGTATTGAATTGTATGAGTGCCGACACCTGCAACAGAAGGTGAGAAAATACCTGCAAATTGATCAATAATTCCATTGCCTGACCAAATTCCACCTGGACTATTTGCTGTTAATGTTACAGGATCTATATTATCGCAGAATGGACCTGCAGGAGTAATAGTAGCGTCCACGGCAGCATCTACTGTGATGGGTTTAGTAGTAATACTAGTACAAGCCCCGTTAATCAAAGTGTAAGAAATATTATGAACCCCTGCCCCGGCAATGCTAGGATCGAAAGTACCGGAAGCCGGGTTTGTAATCCCATTACCGGACCAAGTCCCGCCGGCAATATTTGGGATTAAATTGAAAGCAGCATCCGATTGGCAAACGGGCGAAGGATTAGTCCAATCGCTGTTTGGATAAGCATCAACAGTAATGAATATTTGGTCGCTGTCAGAGCAAGAACCGTTAACAACAGAATAAGAAATCAAATGAATGCCAGGCCCTGCCGCAGAAGGATCGAAAGTACCAGCTAAAGCATCAGTAATACCATTGCCTGCCCATGTACCACCCGGCGAAACAGCTGAAAGATTTACGGGAGCATTGTTTTCACAGAATGGACCTGCAGGAGTAATAGTAGCGTCCACGGCAGCATCTACTGTGATGGGTTTAGTAGTAATACTAGTACAATCCCCGTTAATCAAAGTGTAAGAAATATTGTGAACCCCTGCCCCGGCAATGCTAGGATCGAAAGTACCGGAAGCTGGGTTTGTAATCCCATTACCGGACCAAGTCCCGCCGGCAATATTTGGGATTAAATTGAAAGCAGCATCCGATTGGCAAACGGGCGAAGGATTAGTCCAATCGCTGTTTGGATAAGCATCAACAGTAATGAATATTTGGTCGCTGTCAGAGCAAGAGCCGTTAACAATGACATAATCAATTTGATGAACTCCCGGTCCGGCCACAGCAGGATCGAAAGTACCTGTTGCAGGATTAGTAATACCAGTGCCCGCCCATGTACCACCAGGCGAAAAAGCTGAAAGATTTACGGGAGCATTGTTTTCACAGAATGGACCTGCAGGAGTAATAGTAGCGTCCACGGCAGCATCTACTGTGATGGGTTTAGTAGTAATACTAGTACAAGCCCCGTTAATCAAAGTGTAAGAAATATTATGAACCCCTGCCCCGGCAA